>Ga0224511_10002546_pt1 | contig 12385 bp, 4 predicted proteins | sample SF_May12_sed_USG_2_FD_169988 | JGI IMG/M metagenome (GOLD analysis project Ga0224511, IMG submission 169988) | Sediment microbial communities from San Francisco Bay, California, United States - SF_May12_sed_USGS_8_1 | ecosystem: Environmental > Aquatic > Marine > Sediment | place: USA... | reverse complement strand
ATACTAATCAAATTTTAGTAAGATGTATAAGACTAGAAAAACCAGTTGTATTCATAATTTACATTCTGTTTGAATATTATCTATTGTAACTGTCATCAATAAAACAATAAATCACAAGCAACACACCGATAGGCAGTTCCCAAATAAGGAGATTAGAGAGGATTTTTTTGCAAAAATTGTACATTTCTTGTACATTTCTCTGGTATTAGTGCATTACAAGTTAAATTATAACATATTAAACTGATGAAAGGGAAAGCCCTCAGGAAGCATAGCCTGCACAAGAAAACAGCAGCCTCGGTTTTATTGAAGCTGTTCATGACACAAGCCAAGTAAGCGCTCATCATAAAAAAACACTATATTATCTATCATCAGGAATAAATACATATAAACTGAGGTGATCAAAGAAACTGACATTGGCAATTTCAAAAACACACTCGGTGGACCTTTAAACGTACGAGTGCCTTACCATCCCAATCATATAAAACAAATATATACGAGGGATGATAAAAAAACGTGGACTTTTCTTATAAAAACGACACTTTCCATCATAGCATTTTACTTAGCTTAAATAGGCTATCAGTGAATTTGATAAAATAGCACTTGTGATCTTTATGTTTATATCAGTATATGTAAGGCACCCTGCCGCACAAAATGACGTCAAATGCAAGTAGTGGACTTTGACTATTTTTCGCAATGTTAAGATGCAGAAGTATATTATATTTTTTCTTTAAATTTACAACTAATATTAATCAAATCATCATTAACGGCTTACTATGTTCTTATTGAATAGAGGTTTGACATTTGTATATATATGTAAATTACAAACGCTGCCCCAGTGTTTATGCAATGTGGTTAACAATGACTCATAATAATTCAAGATTATTGCATGGATATGTCTTTCTCTTAAGATACACACATCTACATTGTAGCACATACATAAAAAATCTTAAGTATGCATGACTAAGTTATGTATTTTCTACTAATATTTCACAAGCAAACATTACTAAAATAAATAGTTTAAGCTAGGTTTGAACAATTAAACTGATGAAAGGGAAAGCCCTCATGAAGCAAAGTCTGCACAATTCACAATTTGAATAGACAAGTGACGTCATCAATAACAGTGATTTCTCTTGAACACATGCTTATTTTTAAACTTGATTATCACAAATTGTTATCATCCACGTGTTTAAGGTCGTACATAAAATAATTTATTATTAATATGTCACAGATATTTTCCTCTTTTTATGATAATAGATCCAGTATTGTACAGAAGAAAAAAGGATGTTTTAATTTAATCATAGTTGATGTGTCATTCTCAAAAAATGCTTTATTTGAATTTTAACCATGAATGTAAATATACGTCATTTAGACTTTAGTTGTATGTTTATAAAACACACGCATGTGTGTACATATTAAATGCATTACGTGAAATAATGTAGATGTAATCCGGAACTCGATATTTCATAGAAAACCCAGCTTATAGAGAAGTACAAACAAAAGTGGCAATTTTCATTCTATTGAAAAGCACACACCGTATCACTAATCGGACGCCACATAGACATTTTATTGATCGAATGTGACTTACATAAGGGTTAATCTTTGTTTGTACCTCTCGCTTGGCTGGATTTTTTTCATCAATAACCATATACAGATTAAGTCTATTTAAGAAGGAAATTCGTGATTACAAATAACATAAATTGATAGAACTGTTAAAGGCAATGCAATTATCTAAACTATGCAATTGAAACGACAGCGCATATTCATTTTGGACATGTGATAGCCCGCGTTTATTACTTCAATAATAGCATGTTCCCAGTTGTGTTGAGGGGATAATAAACTGCGTCTTCGTTTACAACCTACGCAACACGTATTCAATGCCCGAGCGTCCATTCCCCTAATGGAATAGGAAACAACGAACATATTAATGTCTGAACATACGGCATACATCTTAATAATTTTATCACACTTTTGTGGGAAATGCAAGTAAGACCAGTATAACTTTCATTTACATACACGCTTGTTGCTCTAAGGTTACAACATAGAGGATGTACATACGTTCAAAGTGATTTGTAAGATAATGTAATTTGCTGCCAGAAAACGGTAGAATTCAGGGCTTGGTTTGGAGACAATAGAATATTCACATGACCATAACTTAATAAGTTATACCTCAATTTTCTTACGGCAATAAATCTGTTTTATGGCTTAGCTTATTGGGGATAGTCAGATATGTTTGAAACAAGTGCCTATAAAGGCGATCACATTACCTTTGCTTCATTGATCACTTTGATCCATTAATCACTAGAATAAATTAATCTGATAAAAGTCCGGAAATAGCATAGGCTGTATGGGGAAAATAGCACCTATGTTTCTATTGAAGATTTTCATCAAAATACCCCACCACTGATGAGCGGAACTCGTTTTACAATCGTAATCAACATACAAGTCATTATCCCAGGGGAAAAACAACAACAGAAAAGCCGCCGTTTACTTCTGTTTTAGTGCTCGACGTGTTGGAAAACTGAACAACATTCCCAGAACCAAAAAACAACTTTTGGGTAGAATGTTAGCCCCTGTAAATGCAAACAAACTACTGACAGAACAGTTCGCATTCGCGCATTCTACTAAAGCATGTATCGTTCCATGTCAGGCAAAAACGCTCTTTTAATTGACTCAAGCGCTTAGTAATTTGACAACCGTTTTTTTCTTATTTGAACAAATCTTCAATTTATATTCTCAGATTATAACATTCTCGCATGTACCAGTGTACATGTATCAATGTATAATTGTGTACCATGTTACAAATCCATTTTTAAAGATACATGTTCATCAATGAACACATTTGACCATATAATCTTTTGATTTATTAAATATTCACGTGCACACGCCAAGCTGCTGATTACCGTCTCTGTGTCCAGTTTCCCCCAGAAAGAGACAAATGCGTTTGATAACATCCGAATCCAACTCTTATCATTAAGTTATATGATCAATTAAGATAATGTTCGTATTAATTATTCAATAATATAGTTTCTGTTCGAATGAATTATTTGTTAACTGCCTACAACCGTCTTGAAATGTCAGACAATTTATTGGCAAACCTACAGTTTTATTCAAGGCAAATCAAGCAATATAATGGCAGTGACACTAAGGTAGATACGAACTGATCATCTAACACAGTTCATTGTTCATCACTTGTAGCTTGAATTACATGTAAATACATGTTTATTGAATATAGTAGATTTACCATTATATCATTTGGCAAAAAAGTGATTGTTTCACTAACATCTCCAAAAGTAGTTACGGTATGTCGACAAAACTGTTTTTCATTTACTGTGTTTACCATTATTCAATTATAAATGTTAGAACACTGTATAAAAGATAAAAGATTAATACTAGCAACACATATTCACGTTAAATATAACCCCTTTCAAGAAATGTGCGTTTTGTTGGACAAGTTACATAACACAAACGTTTAATTAGCAACGTAGGAGCCCCTTTTAAACTAGTATGATAGTTTAATATATTGTTAACTGGCATTCTATACATGCAACATCCTAATGGTATCGACACTTAATGTTGTACTATTCCCAATATTTGGCTACATTATCAAGTGGAAGAAAATACCATGTGCTAAAAAAAAGGGATAATATATCAGTTATTTCCCACCGGAATAAAACTAACTTCATTTCGACAGCACAGTAATCACATTTTAGTAATTCAGATGTATAAGACTTGAAAAACAAGTTGTATTCATAAGGCAAAAAAGTTGTTTGTTTCCACTAACATCTCGAAACGTAGACAAGAGGTCAGCAATTTGTTTCCATTAACTTGTTGTTTACTGTACAGCCATTAGTAAATTATAAATGTGTGAACATTGCATCAATGGTTAATACAAGCAACACATTTTCATGTGGAATATGACAACATATAAATTTAAACGTAGAATTCGTTATTTATATCATTAAACATCCTATGCTCATACCGACGCTCATATGTTTGCTTAAAAATCGTCATCGAACATCGATAAAAATGTTTACAGAGATTAAAGTGTTTTTTGCGAAACTGTCCAATTCTTGACAAACAATTAATTGTATCTGGTTTTATTGCATCATTATTGCATAATTGAAGTAGTAGGATCTGATACTAAAGGCAAGTAAGCGCTCATCGTGATTAACAATATATTAGCATGAATAATAAAAATCATACTAAGGTGATAAAAGAAAATGACATCGACAATCTCATAAATACTCTATCGATGGACATTTAAAAGTATTATATCAAAGCTTTACAATGTCCACCGAAATAACACAACGCATGGGACATTATGCGAATGCCGGAAAAGTTTATCATAAGTTAATCGAAAACTAGATGTTACAATGCACAGAAAACGTGAATATATGGTTTGGGGATATTTGGTTTATTGCACGTATAATATATTTTAAGAACGAATATGGATATAAAGTGTTTGTGTAGACAAACTATGCACATCAAACCGTGGCGAGATACAGTGTGACTACCAGCATCATATAAACCATATCAGTTATTAATGATTTCGGAAATAGGGGCCCCGATTGCCGTCACATTCTAAGGACCTTATCTTTAAAAAATGTTCGCTTCAGGAAATGGAGCGCTGCTGCAATGTGTTCTTTGTTAATAAAGAAATCACGGCATTATCGACCTAATCCGGTTGCAAATACGTTCAAAAACAATACTGTTCATATTGAATGTGAGGTCATTCGAGGCCCCTACATGTATTTCTGATACCACTTATACCCGAAAGTGTGTGCTATGACCCATTTGATGAACTTTGTGTGCAATCATTAAAGAAATGGAAGATTATAATGGTACAAAAAAAAACTGCAACACAAAACTCTAAACAATTTTTATGCAGATTCTGTATAAGACAACTATACTGAAGCTTATAATACATATATACTAAGCAACAATAAACGAAGCCGTATTTGTCTGGAAAGTATTGACACGTAGCTGGCAGGCAATCCATCATGTATCTTCTACATTGTATAATGCTAAACTAATGACCGTTTCCCCAAATTGACGTCGATAAGCTGGCTTATAAAATCAACTGAGAAAAAGGAAATTCCTCAGCAATCACAGCCTGCATGCGGACAATAGCAGCCTCGGTTATAATGCAGCTGTTCATCAATGGAACGAAAAAGGACACACCCCTGACCCCCCCCCCCCAGTGCATGAGCGGAACACTTTTTTCAATAAAGCCAATGCTGCTTTTTTCCTCAGGCAAACTATATATCCTTAGGACTTTCCTTTTTCTCAGATTTAAATTAAATTTAACACTGCTTAGACGTTTTAGCGGATTTCTTAAGTTTCGTTTTACTAACTATAATACTAGCATCAGATAATACGTTCAACGCATGTAGCGGAAATACTCCTTATTGTCATGCGATGTTAGAAATACTAGTTCTTTGGAGATAAGTGTTCACGTTGGTATTCTCTATTACAATTTCACGGCCATATGGATATCAGGAAACGTGGACCATTTAACAAAATTAAAAACACACGCTAACCTTTTTTTCTTTTTCTAAGCTTTACTTTATGAACTGTTGAAAGGAAAAGCCATTAGGAAGCAAATCATGTATGGGGAAATAGCAGCCTCAGTTTTATTGAAGCTCTTCGTCAGTGGAAATGAAAGATGCCAGTACATTGTGTGCATGTGTAAAATGAATGATTACTGACAAAACAGGAAGTCAAAGAATAATTGGATTTGAGAAGAATTGAACATTAAAATAATATTGATGGGGTCTGTTATTTTTGTAATCTAACCAGGTTACTGGAAAAAATTAGTTATGTGCATGTCATTTCTTTATTCTTTATATGTAAATTATTGCAGTTTTAAACGTGACTATGGAAAAAAAGCTCAGGAAAGTTCCACGTCAGAAGGTGGCTAAATGAATACATGTATAAGTCTAATACACTACGGCCGTTCGCTGGACGGCGGCTATGTCACTTCCTGTTTGGCGTTGTGTTTTTTGGACAAAATACTTCAAAGCATTTCTTCGCAGATAAACCCAAAGCCCTAACCAACAAATCCCAATCTTATAAGGAAATGAGGAGATGTTTGTTCGAATTTATTGACACATAGCTGACAGAATATCCATCATATATCCTGTATTATGCCAGAATAATGAACGTCCAATAAATTGAGAAGCTTATTGCTGATTATCTGGTTCGTCTGTGTAGTTTCTATTTTTTCTTTCCTTGTCAAATTAGGTATTATAGAAATATGAGTCTCGATTAAACCAAAATGTATAACAAATGCATGATTTAAACGATAGTTTGAGCTAACAATATCAAAACCACTAAAATATGAATATACTGTAATAGGCGTCACCATTACAAACGTAATGAACAACTGAAATATTCAACAAGAAATATAAAGAATAGTATCATGGTATCCAGTCAACCTTTACCAAGTACTGTTATAAATAATCATGAATGACAGTTGCGGAACTGACCACTCAATACATGTGTCCAGTCTGCAGTTCAATATATAAACAACCTATAATCGTGCATCGAGTAAATATCATTGGTTATTGGTAACGGTGTTCCGCATTTACTGAAGATGAACATTTTATACGTGTACATTACTCTTTTGTCTATGTTGGATCCCGGTGTTAAATCACTAAAAATCTGAATCTAACGCTAACTTGAATTTTTAAATTTACATTACATATCAGTTATACGACGATCTCTCTATGCAACAAATACAAACGATTCTTCCATGCATCATAGCCGACAGATGATACTCCCCGGGGAACATATTATGAAATGTAACAATATAATGTAGCATGTAAAAACAACTGATCAGGCGTTAGTTTCATTCGTGCAAAACCACTTGAAATTTGAATTCCAAATATGGTTATAACTGTCATAATTTCAGAATTTAACATGAATATCACAAAACTGTCCTACAACATATATCTTGTTTAACATTAAAATGTGTTATAGATCATACCATAATCTCGTTTTTGTTTCCAGAAACTAATAACTTCGTGTAACATACTTTAATGGGACATTAAAAGCCATTAAGTCAAAAGATAAAATGCATTTTTGATGATCTGAAATTGATTTAAGCTTAACAATTTCATTACAGGAAAATACATTTTTTCACAAATGGATTTCTAAAGCACAGCCCTTTACAACATGCTAAACAACAACGCTTATTCAAAGTGTAACTAACACATATTTGAAAAATACCTAAAGTGATCAAATATATAACTTTTTAGCAAATTTTACAAAGCACTAACAGTGGACTACGAATCTAAAATGGTATATCTTAACACAAAAAATAACGTATCTAAATCTACAGAACGCTTGTAATGGCGTTCAATGATCCGAAAATGCGGGGAAGTAAGTTACACCAACTCTTGCATGTGCGCGATACATAAAACATTAAGCTTTTTTTCGTGATAGGACGAAATGATATTGTGCGTTATGAAGTTACGTTATTTTCCGCCTGTTGTTATATGAAACGTCAATTCTGATGGTCCGACACACGGGCTGTCGATACGTCAATTTCCAGGTATAATAAACCTACGTATGTACTTATAGTGTAATTAAAACATGATACGGTCTTAAGCTAAACTTAAACTGATGAAAGGGAAAGCCCTCAGGAAGCATAGCCTGCACGAGAAAACAGCAGCCTCGGTCTTATTGAAGCTGTTCATCAGTGGTAATGAATGATGCCACGCCACTGACGCCCCCTAGCGCATGAGCAGAACTCCATTTTCAAATGTAAACAACATACATGTACACTCCATGATAAGACAGGAACCTAGTCTATGTGTTATCGGCCACACGACTGTGCATTAAATTATGTTTACACGATACGACATTGTCCATCATCTATTTGGCACACTTGTTCCTGATGATGATTATAATACTATGAACTTATCATGTATGCACATTTGACATTTAACTTTGTGTATTTCGTGAAGGGGAATTCAACAAATCCCAACCTAATACTTATTCATTTTCGTAATATTGCATATACTTTGAAACCTCGAATTAAAGTGGCAACGAACATATACAAATGCCGTCAATCCACGACATGTATTGCCCACGAAATTAAATGATTTCACAGTACTGTTTCAAAACGTCGAACTTGTGGTCGTTCTCCCGCACACATATCAGGTGGATTCAGCCGTTCAAAAGCGCGATTATGCGATGGTCTCTCTATGCAGTTAACCCAAATACACAAACTGATACGCATCACAGCAAGCTAATGTTGCTCCCAAGGAGACGTAGAATGAAATTGAAACCATTCAATGTTACGGCTGACACAATCAATCAACTAGTGACATTGCACAATCGATACTTTTAATCTTGTTCACATGGCAAATGTCACAGAATGTTACCAGGGAACAGTGTCAGTTGAAAAGCTTTGGAGTGTTCTGTATCATCTCTGTTAAAATTGCAACGAGTCATGACAACTCGATTTTGACACATGCGAGGATAACATAATATTATTGTTTTGAATATCGGCGTGAATAAAACTACACAAAACAATACTGCGTCTTGGGTTTTAGGGGAATTGTTTTAGTATTTTTTATTTGATAAATAGTGTTAACAAACAGAAATGTCACCTTGATCAATATATAACAATCTTTAAATGGATTGGTTAAATTTACAATAATAAAGTTATGATAGATCAATATGGACAACAACAAAAAAGAAAGTCTCAAAAGTGTACATACATCTCTGTTTGATTTTTGTTTGTTGTGTTTCTTTGTTTTTGTTGTTGTTTTGTTGTGTGTTTGTCGTTGTTTTATGTGTCTTGTCTGGGGCGTGTTTGGTTGTTTTTTAGATAGTCTGTTAGTTTATTTATTTGTTTGTTTGTTTGTTGCATTGGGAGAAATTGAACAAACGTTTTCTTGAATTGAATACTTTGTCAATATTGTCAACAAATAGGAAGTTGATCTTTTTTAATAACTGGTGCACATCATATAGCATTGCACTTGAATTTTGGGTTAAAACCGCAAATAAGTATACGGGATAACACAGGATCACAGATGCGCAAATAATTCCTTGGCTAAAGTTATCAATGCGTGAAGAAGAAAATGACTGAACTTGTTTCAAGCATCGTGTAATAAAAATGAGAAAATAAACTTTGCAACGTGTGACAGATATAGAGTACGTAAAATAGTAGTTTACTACAACAAAAACACTCTGCTATATAATCGTCTTCCAGACAAATATGTCAAACATGCATTTCGCCTGTCGTATTATTGGTTATTGTCAACGGAAAGTGAACAATGAAGACACATTGATAGATAGCATATCATTTAGGAGGGTGAGCATAGTTCATAACCATACAACAATATGCTCGTAAAATATCATATCATTTCCGGAAATATTATGAACGACGTAAAATTAATGATAAATCAGTGTCGGATAGTAGCATCGGTATTTAAAATTATTATTTTCCGAGTAATATTGTTTGTGTTTGTTATTGTTCTCTTTATCTTGTTTTTTTTTGAATGGCAGTTTGTCACAGAGTTCTTTAACTTGATTATATCGAATCGGCCTGAGCAATATTTGCTATGGGATTGATACTTTAAAATACATAAAGAAGACATTTCGCTATTTGGAATCAGCAGCATTGTGCACTTCACCGTTGGTGAAAACCAAATACCAAAATGGGTTTTCAAACCATATAAAAGTATTACCTTACAGTTTACACTTAGAAAAGCGATTAATTTACGGTAAAAATGGCATTTTACAAATATTTAAGTATTGAGGAGAACAGAAATGCAGAATACTGCAGAATTGGTATATCACGATCTATACGTTAAACAGGGAAGGGGAAAGAAAAGATGATAGATGGGAACATATCGTGTTATAGGCGGTTCATTAAAGCTCCTACAATAAGAGTAATGATGCAGGGCACGTGTCTGCAAATATTTCACTGGTCGTACAACTGCGTAAGCTCAAGTGAATAGAACAAGTCTGAAATATTCCGACTAAACTATAATTTAGGTGAATTCTATCTAGATGTAAATGATAAGTCACAATTCACCATTGTGCGAAACAAAGCCAACACATCCATCATGTTGCGACGTTGCGCTAGAGTAAACATATACCAGCTAAGTTGGCGTCAAGTCTCGCAGAAAAAAACATAATGGGTGTGGATCTATCTAAATAAAACACACAATTATATTGCAGTCACATATACAATGTACATGTTTTACTTTAAATTATAATTCAACTGTGAAATGGGACAACCCTCCGGAAGCATAACCTTCGTGGTACATAGCAGCCTAGGTTGAACTGAAGCTGTTCATCAGTGGTAATGAAATATGCCACCCCACTGACGCCCCTAAAATGAAAACCTACAAACGATAACTACATTGTACACAATGATGTAGTTAGGGCGTCATTTTTCAGCCGCCACACAAGCATTACCAGCTTTTGTTAGTTAAAATAAACTGAGAAAAGGGAGAGTTCCAAGGAAGCATAGCCCCTTTTTAAATGAACTACTTGTATGCAAATACGACGTCATCATAATTAGTAACTCGTCCTGTTTTTCCCCGTTTTGTCCATATATAGGAATTGTTTTCGAGGCCATAATATGTGTGAAGAACTAATCAATGCATATAAAGTGAACATTAATGCACCCGTGGTTTATAATCACTTCTTGCTTTGTCTATTGTGCGTCCACGTATAGGAAATTTGATTCGTGACTATTGGTGGTAGTCTAGACAGATGGGCTGTAAATAGGGAAACTAATTGTTGATCGCCTCCGATTTGTGTGAGGAACCAACTACCGCAAATGAAGTTGAAAGTTATGCAACAGTGGAATAAGTATCCAATCACAAGTGCTCAAAGTTCAAACAAAAATGAGAGAAACTGAGTATTCAGGAATTATGCATTGTATAAGGAAAGCGTACACTAGTAAGTGAGATCGGGTGTTTTATTTTTTGCTGTTTTTCCAAGGCAAAACGTCTATGGGAGGAATGCCATACAAACTAGTTTGATGGGCCGACAAATGAAATAACAAAAGTCTTTAAAGGGGGATTGCAATGCATCTATGGATAGATCCGCAACTGCCAATCATGATCATTTATAACAGTACATACGGTTATAAGACAATTCCCGTTCTAAGTTGACAATTTAGTTTTAGCTTTTCAATGAACAATTGTACATGTTTTACAAATAAGGTTTAATTGTTCAACATGTACTGGGGGATGAGAGATGTTCAGTACACGCTGCACACAAAAAAACCAAACTACAATGAATAATGCACTATTTAAAAATATGTAATAATGTTTGAATCAACATGCCTCATATATCACCAAAAGCTCTTTTATTGACATGCATACCGCACGTAAAAGCCATTATTATGTTGTAGCAGCAGTCAATGCAAAACAAATACAAGACAAAGCCATTATTTCACAAAATAAAATGTTTAATTGTTTATTTATAATCTGACATTGATCATAAAACAACTGATAACACAATATTAAACGATTATTCCAATGGATAAGTAACACGCCAAACGTTTTTTTTTTCAACTGTTACTTTAACAGTAGATGCTTCGACCCGCGGTCTGCAACTTATGCGTTGGTCACAAAACATCTACGGACACCGTATGGCGTCAAATTTACCAAACACTGGTACGATTTCTACGGCGACCGGCAGGCGATAGGAACAATTGTACGATAACAAGTATTTTTATATATAGTACGGTGTCCGATAAAGTTAAGGTACTACTTAAAATGTCACTGCGCCCGTGTGGCGTTTGGTAGGGTCATGGAGGGTAAAGTAACATCAGTCAAGCTCCACGAGTGCCCTGACGGCCCGCGGCCGACGTTAACATGCACCGGACGGGCACCAGACAATTTTGTTTAAACTTTAGATCGCCCAATTTCAACGGCGACCTATCATTTTGTTATTGAGCGGAAACTGAATTTCTTACCCATACACCACAATTGGTGTCGATAGGCCTAAGCAACGTAAAGTTATTTTCGTTGAAAACCTGGTTACAAATCATCCGCTGCCCGGGCGGTTCTCAAATTAGCCGACGATTTGCAAATCGCTGAAGTCGTATGGCGGCAGCTGTATTTGTGACAATACCATTATTGGAGATCAGGAGCTCTTGGTTGCTGCTCGTCATAACATATTTATGGTGCACTACATCAAATTACTTAATCGCTGCGGTAAGACAGTGTGACAGGCTTCATCCCTGTGGCATGCCACATTTTTTCTCATCTTAGGAAGATCAACAGACATACTCGCACACACGCCACGAGCTTTCAATTGCTTAAACGTGTTTCCTAGAATACGTTCTTTCTGTGATATTTCCGTGCAGCAAATGCAAATGAAGCACATTTCCATGCATCATAGCTGACAC
>Ga0224511_10002545_pt1 | contig 12386 bp, 10 predicted proteins | sample SF_May12_sed_USG_2_FD_169988 | JGI IMG/M metagenome (GOLD analysis project Ga0224511, IMG submission 169988) | Sediment microbial communities from San Francisco Bay, California, United States - SF_May12_sed_USGS_8_1 | ecosystem: Environmental > Aquatic > Marine > Sediment | place: USA... | reverse complement strand
TATTTGGCCTCTATGATTAATCACCGCCGATGGGCCGGTGTTGGCGGCGCGCACCATGTAGCGCCCGGTTTCCATGGCGCGCATTTGCGCCATTTGCAGGCGCTGATGGGGCGCCAACGAATCACCGAACCAGGCATCTTCACTGACATTCACAAGAAAATCTGCCTGCGGCAACGACACAATAATTTCTTCACCAAAGGCATCTTCATAACAAATAGATAAACCGGCAACCGTGTTTCCGATCTTTATTGTGGTAGCGTCATTTTTCCCCGCACTGAAATCTGACATGGGAATATGCAAATATTGGATCAACCATCCTAACAACCCTTTCAACGGCAGAAACTCACCGAAGGGAACCAGGTGACGCTTACGGTAAACCTGCGTCTCATCATGATTGAAATAGGCGATACTATTATAAGTAGCCCAACGGTTATCTATTTTCTCCTTTTCAACAATCCCCACAAGATAATGTTGTAGTCGCAACTGACTACTGTTTATCAAGTTATTTTTAAATTCTTGGGAAAGATTATCAAGATAGGTTGGGATAGCCGCTTCAGGCCAGATAATAATTTCCGCATCGGGCGCCTCACGGCTCAGTGTTTGATAATGACTCAATATGCCGGGCAAGGCACCAGGCGCCCATTTTTCATGGAGAGGGATGTTTCCCTGTACTAATGCGATATCAGCTGCTTCGCCTTTGGGTGTTACCCATGAGGCAAAACCTGACGCACCCGCGATAAGCCAGATAGCGGCAATACTAACTAACACAAGTCTCTTTTGCTGCGGCTGCAACCACCATGCTGACAGCAACACTGAAGTGGCTACCGTGACAAAACTTACGCCATATACACCCAACCAAGGCGCCAATTGTCCCAATGGGCTGACGGTCTGACTGTAACCCAGATGCAGCCAGGGAAAACCGGAAAACAGCCAACTGCGCAACCACTCCAATAACACCCATAAGGGTGCCAACAACAACAGACCGTGCACCAGCGGAGATGGTGAGAAAAAACGCACCTGCAACCAACCCATAAGCGAGGGGTACAGGGCCATAACGCTAACAAACAGGATAACGGCAACTGTCGCCAGAGGCAGGTTCATATTGCCGAAGTTATGCAGACTTACGTACACCCAGGAAACACCTGCGCCAAACATACCAAAACCAAACAAGAATCCCTGCTGCGCGGCACGGCGCGCCAGCACTACCGATGAAACACCAGGCTCACGCCACTGCCACAACACAAACAGTAGCGCTGGCAGAAAGACCGCCAAAGGGAAAAGATAAAACGGGGCAAAGGCAAGCGGCATTAACAAGCCGGCGGCAAAGGCAAGCAGGTTGGCGCGTCCCGGCGTTAGCAGATAATGGACTTTACTTTGTAGCCTGTTGAAGTTGGTCTGCAACGGGGATCACTTTCAATAAATGAACTCGGCGACTATCGGCGCGCAGTACTTCAAATTCGTACCCACCTATAACAGTTTTTTCACCACGCTGAGGAACATGACCCAGGGCTGTCAACACCATGCCGCCCACTGTGTCGACAGCCTCGTCACTGTAATTAGTTTTAAAATGGTCATTAAACTCTTCCAACGGGATCAGGGCTTTGACCACATAAGCGCCGTCGTTGCGCTGCATGATGGCGATATCCTCTTCTTCCACATCATGCTCGTCCTCGATCTCACCGACAATTTGTTCAAGCACATCTTCAATGGTAACAAGACCGGCGACGCCGCCGTATTCATCAACTACAATGGCCATATGATTGCGACTGGCGCGGAACTCACGTAATAACACATTGAGACGCTTACTTTCCGGCACAAATACAGCGGGACGCAGGATATCGCTCATATCGAAATGAGATTCATCGCCCTGGATCTTGCGGCTGAAATAACTCAATAAATCCTTGGCCAGGAGAATGCCCACGACCTTGTCTTTGTCGCCATCCACCATAGGGAAGCGGGAGTGTGCGGTTTCAATTACTGTTGGCAGATATTCCTCTGGTTTCTGGTTTTTATCCACCACATCCATTTGGGCGCGGGGCACCATGATGTCACGTACTTGCATTTCCGAGACATGCATCACACCTTCGATCATGTCGAGGGCATCACTGGTAATCAGGTCGCGGCTTTTGGCATCACGCAGCACATGCACCAACTCACGCCGGTTACTTGGCTCGCCAAGCAAGGCCTGGCTCAGCCTCTCAAGAAGAGATCGCGGTGACGCTTCCGCGCCACCGTTACTACTGGGGTAATCTTCGTCTTTGCTCACAATATCCTCGTTGATTCCTGGTAATCGGTTTTACGCATAAGGATCGTCAAACCCTAAGCGGGTCAGAATAGTTGTTTCCATTTTTTCCATTTTGCCTGCGTCCTCATCATTAATATGATCATATCCTCTTAAATGCATAATGCCGTGTACCACCATATGCGCCCAGTGCGCCTGTTCCGGCTTGTTTTGTTCCTGCGCTTCCCTGCTGACGACGGGCGCACAAATAACCAGATCTCCCAGAATCTCCGACTTGACCCCAGGTGGATCTTCAAACGGGAACGATAACACATTTGTCGGGCCGCTTTTATTGCGGTATTGCCGGTTTAATTCGGCACTTTCCGCTTCATCCACAATACGCACGGAGATACCGATGGATTCTTTTATGCCCTCCAATGCCGCCTCTGCCCAACGAGCGATATCAGACTCTTTGGGCAAATCGCCACACTCGGAGGCATATTGCACATCCAGTTCCGGTTCCATGTTTCAGGAATTGTCGGTTCGTTTACTTAACATCGCCGCATGGGCCTCGTAGGCCTCAACGATGTTTTGCACAAGCGGGTGCCTGACCACGTCCTTGGCGTTGAAATGGGTAAAGGATATTCCTTTAACGTTTTGCAGGATGTCGATCACTTGCTTTAATCCCGACCTGCGCGGCTGCTGCAAATCAATTTGCGTAATATCTCCTGTTATCACAGCGGTGGTACCAAACCCAATACGGGTCAGGAACATTTTCATTTGTTCGGCCGTAGTGTTCTGGGCCTCATCAAGAATGATAAATGACTCGTTCAGTGTGCGCCCACGCATGTAGGCAAGTGGCGCCAGCTCGATCACATGTTTCTCCAGTAGCCGTGCCACTTTTTCAAAACCTAGCATTTCATGCAGGGCGTCGTACAAAGGGCGCAAATAGGGATCGACCTTCTGCTCCAGATCCCCGGGGAGAAATCCCAAACGCTCGCCCGCTTCCACGGCCGGGCGCACCAACACGATACGTTGCACCCGATGATTCTGTAAGGCCTCCACGGCGCAGGCTACCGCCAGATAGGTCTTGCCAGTACCTGCAGGACCAATGCCAAAATTAATATCATGAGTCAGAATATTGCGGATATACTGACGCTGGTGACCGCTACGACCTCTGACCATTTGCTTTGGCAGACGCAAATCCGTTTCATCCCCCTTTACCGTATCCAGGTCTTCGTGACTTAATTGCTGCAGCGCCAGACTGACTGCGCCAGGCGTCAGCGGTTCGGTCTTGGGAGAAGTTGTGGCGTAAAGGCTCTTTAGCAACTGCTCCACTCGGGCAGCCGCCTCATACTCACCGATAACGCGAAAGTCATTGCCCCGATTGGCAATCTCTACACCGGTGTAATCCTCAATTTGACGCAAGTGCTCATCCTGCAGCCCGCACAAACTGGCTAGCCGATGATTATCAGCAGGGGTAAGACTGAACTTGATATGCTTGATCTTGGCGTTCAATTCAAGCGGATTTCTGTGAACATAGGTTAAGTTTAGACGATGTTATGGGGGGTAAATCAAGCATTATCAAGCGCAATTTGCGCACGAATCTTGCACCAGCTCTCCCCTAAGGGAATTAGGCAGGGCCTCGGTAATACGCACCCGGGCAAAATCGCCAATCAAATCGATATTATCGCTGTAAAAATTGACTACGCGGTTATTTTCCGTGCGCCCCGACAATTGCCTGGCATCCTTTTTGGCCCGCCCTTGTATTAATATGGTCTGGACTGTACCCACCATATTGTGGCTTATGTCCTGGGCCATAGCATTGATACGGCTTTGCAGACGGCCGAGCCACTGTTGCTTGATGTCATGGGAGACAGGATCGTCCAGAGAGGCTGCCGGGGTACCAGGCCGAGGACTGAAAATAAAACTAAAGGAGTGATCGAAACCGACACCTTCAATGAGATCCATGGTTGCCTCAAAATCCGCCTCGGTCTCACCAGGAAAGCCGACAATGAAATCACTTGAGAGACTGATATCGGGGCGAACCTTGCGTAATTCCCGGATGCGGGCCTTGTATTCCAGCGCCGTGTGACCCCGTTTCATTAATGCAAGAATGCGATCAGACCCACTTTGCACCGGCAAGTGTAAGTGATTTACCAATTTAGGCACATCGGCATACACTTGAATCAAACGGTCAGTGAACGACAGGGGGTGTGATGTGGTAAAGCGTATACGGCCGATGCCGTCAATCTCGGCAATATAGCGAATCAGCTGCGCTAAATCCGCCCTGCCGCTGTTATGCATGGGACCTTCATAACTGTTCACGTTTTGTCCTAGTAATGTTATCTCTTTAACACCCTGTTCAGCCAGATGCACTACCTCCGCAAGTACGTCGTCAAAGGGACGGCTGAATTCCTCACCTCGGGTATAGGGTACGACACAGTAGGTGCAATATTTGCTGCATCCTTCCATGATGGAAACATAGGCACGCGGGCCCTCTATTTTGGGATCGGGCAAACAATCAAACTTTTCTATCTCAGGAAATGTCGTATCGACAACAGCACGCTGATTCTGAAGCTGATCGAGCATGGCCGGCAAACGATGCAAGGTCTGCGGACCAAATACCAGATCCACATACGGGGCACGCTGAATAATAGCCTCTCCTTCCTGGCTGGCTACGCAACCGCCTACGCCAATGATGGTTCCTGGTTTTTTCTGTTTCAACTCGTTCCAGCGCCCCAGTTGAGAAAACAGTTTTTCTGCCGCCTTCTCCCGAACAGAGCACGTATTCACCAGCAGGACATCGGCCTCTTCAGGGGAGTCCGCCTTCTCCATATCATGGGACTGCTTCAGCAGATCCGCCAACCTGGAAGAGTCGTAGTCATTCATTTGGCAGCCAAAAGTTTTGATGAAAAGCTTGCGGGACATAACCAGTTGTTTCAAAAACGAAAGGGCGGCAACTCTACCGTGGCTGCCCGAAAATTTCCAGTAACAAACCTAGCCCTGATGCACCCCCCGGGCCCACACTCTGACAAAGAAGAGATTTAAAACAACAGATTGACAGGGAAAATTGCTTGCACTTAGCTGGCGTGACGTTTGGTACTGAAACCGCATTCGGAACACTTAAAGTGCTCCTCCTGAACCCCGATTTTGCCGTATATAGGATGAGGCTTGCGGTGCATAAACTCCAGGGTATGTTTTCGGCACTTGGGGCACATTTGATGGCTTCCGTTCCTACCCTTAAAAACCTGCGATTCCAGCTCAGCAATACGCCGGTCCATGGCCTCCACCTTATCCGGCAAAGTGACCAGCCTGCCCCAGGCAGGGATGCGGTTAAGTACTTTAAGTAAGTCAGCAACCGTTAACATAAATAACAAAATCCCTTAGCGGTTACTGAGCCCTGGTTTATTAAAAATGACATAAACCAAGTCTAGTTGCTCAATATGCGCCTGCACAGTTTTGGCCCACGGAAAATTTGATTCTATGACGAATTTCGAGGGTATCGCTTTCCCAGTGATTGGGCCTGGTTTTATCCAGCGACTAGCCACCCCTAACAGCGATCACCGGAAGTCAAATTAATCCTTTCAGAATCCATAGATTCCATAACTTCTTTTTATTATCACAAATCGATAAAAGGCGATATTCCATATTTTTAGTGGTCTAAAATATAGATAAGGGAGGCATGAGTAGCAGTATTTCCAGCTGGAGGTAAGACATGCTGAGAAATTACATCATGTTTCTGGGAAGCGTTACGTTTGCTGCTTGTACGCAGACGCTAGCCTCTGATTTCTTCCTAGATGACCATCCAAAACAGGGCTTTACCCCGTCCCAATATACGCACGTGTTGCCCAAGTACAGCTCCCTGGGAAAGGGTGCAGAATACCGGCACTTTCTGTCCCATAACACCAGCTGGCGTTATGAATATTTTAGCTATACGAGCGGCGAAACGGGCACAAAAAAATATGTTGTCTTTGGTCTGGAGCATGTAACCCGATCCAGCGGCCTACTCCTGGACTGGCACCCTTTCGGCGGCAGCTTCCGCTTCACTGGCGGTATTATGAGCGGCAAAAACGAGTTCAATATTAATGCCCACTATGATCGCAGCTACATCCTGGATCAACAAAACATCAAAAATAACAATATTATCGGCTCGATTCGCCCAACACAGATTCAGGCGCTGATCGATTACAGTGGCGCAGCAGGATACTCCTTAGAGCAGAGCCAGTTTGACCAGGCCATGCTATATGCTGCCGAATTAACTGTTCAGGTACCGCAAACCACGCTTGCTACCAAAGACCTATTGCAAGCGCAGGCACGGGTTTATTATCCGGAATCCATGCCTTATTTCGGCATCGGCTGGGGCAATAGCTATCACCCACGCGCCCGTCTTCGATACAGCATCGATATCGGTATCCTCTATTACGGCAATCCGGAAGTTGATTTGACACTTACCGGCCTATTGGCCGAGCAAGCGCGATATTATGCCCCGGCTCAATACCGCGCCTACCTTAATGAAAAACAGCAATACCTGGAGCATGAATTAAAGGATTTTCGTTATTTTCCAGTCATCTCAGTGGGCCTTTGCTATTTGTTCTAGCCCGTTATTTCCTGTCCATAACAACCTATAATCAGGGTTATCTGAATTATAAATAATTCATTGATTATTCATTAATCGCAACGTAGACTGGCCGCCGCCATGGCCAAAACCGCAGATAACTCCTCTGAAGACATACGCCTTCAAATATTGGAAGCCGCCAACGTGCGCTTTCAGCAATTCGGCTATGGCAAAACTACCATGGCGGAGATTGCCAAAGACTGCGGCATGTCGGCATCAAACCTGTACCGTTTCTTTGAAAACAAACTGGACATTGGCGCCGCCCTGGCACAAAGGTGTTTGAGCGAATGTGAAAGTCGGTTACGTTGTACGCTCGATGCCTCCCTGTCTGCCACCAGTCAGTTTGAGACTTTTGTTCTGGAAATACTGCGCCACACCCATGACCAATGGTCGAAGTTGCCGCGTCTCAACGAAATGGTGCAGACCACTATCAGCGAGCGCCCGGATATTGTGGAACATCACCGGCAAACCAAACAAGCTTTACTTATACAAATCATTGAGCAGGGGATTGCTCGTGGCGAGTTCGATGTCGCAGACCCAAAACAGGTCAGCGAAACCATTCTTGTATCGATCACCGTGTTGTCGGTACCTATGTTCATGCATTTGCACTCACTGGAAGAATTCGAACAAATCGCCAGAAACATAGCCCATTTGATTTTAAAAGGGCTGATTAAATGTTAATCCAATAAACAACCAGCCTGTGGGCAACACCTAAGCACAAGGAGAGAAGCATGACGGTATCGCCTGTTGTTCGTTACGCAAAATGGGTTACCCAACATCCCTGGCGAGTCATGGTTATTGCCCTGGCGCTACTACTCACGGCAGCAAGCGGCGCCCGCTTTTTGCAGTTTACTACCGACTATCGGGTCTTCTTCAGCAAAGACAATCCGCAGCTCCAGGCTTTTGAGAATCTGGAAAACAGCTACACCAAGGAAGACAATGTCCTCATTGTAGTGGCCCCCAAAAGTGGACAGGTCTTTACACTAGAAACCCTGGAGGCTATACGCGGTATTACCCGAAATGCCTGGCAGATTCCCTATTCTATACGCGTAGACTCGGTTACCAATTTCCAACACACCTTTGCCCGGGGGGATGATCTGGTTGTTCAGGATCTGGCGCGGGACGTCAGCGCCTTGACTGATGCAGACCTGAAAAGGATTAAGGCAATTGCCCTGCAGGAACCCGCTCTTGCTCATCGCTTGATTTCCACCAAAGCCCACGTTACCGGTATCAACGCCACCATTCAGCTTCCAGGGAAAAATCCTATTGCCGAAGTTCCGGAAGTGGTAAATCACGTCCGCGAAATGGTTCAGATGCTGGAAGCAAAATATCCGGAGCTGGATTTTTATACCACCGGTATGGTGATGCTGAATAATGCCTTCAGCGAGGCCTCGCAAAATGATATGCAGACGCTGGTGCCCATCACATTTATTGTGATTCTTGCCAGCATTGGTCTGCTGCTGCGCGGATGGACCGGCACCCTGGCAACGTTTTGGGTAATCATTTTCTCCATAGCCGGTGGCCTGGGAATGGCAGGATGGCTTGGAATGCAGCTGACGCCCCCAAGCGCATCGGCCCCGACCATTATTCTGACACTAGCGGTTGCCAATGCAGTCCACGTACTGGTCAGTTTCTTTCATGCACTGCACATTGGCGAAACCCGGCAGGAAGCCATGACGGAAAGTCTACGCATCAATATGCAGCCGGTTTTTCTCACCAGTCTGACAACGGCCGTTGGATTTATAAGCATGAACTTCAGTGACTCCCCGCCGTTCCGGGACCTGGGAAATATTGTTGCTATGGGAGTCATTGTCTCTTTTTTTCTGGCGATGACACTGCTTCCAGCGATAATGATGTTGTTACCTGATAAAACAAAAAAACAGGCAACTGATGAGACGACAACCATGGAGCACCTGGCGGATTTTATTATCCGGCACCAGAATCGTCTGTTAGTGGGTATGGCCGTTCTAATTATTGCCCTCGTGTCTTTTGTTCCAAGCAATAAGCTTAATGATGAATGGCTGGAATATTTTGATACCAGCATCAAATTTCGAACTGATACCGATTTTGTCACTGACAACCTGACCGGTTTTTATCGTATTGACTATTCGCTGGACTCCGGCGAGCCCGGCGGCGTCAGTAATCCGGAATTTCTAAAGCAGGTGGATCAATTTGCAGACTGGTATCGGCAGCAGCCCGAGGCTATCCATATCAATAGCTTCACGGACACCATGAAACGGCTAAACAAGAATATGCATGGTGATAAACAGAGTTGGTACCGGTTACCTGATGAGCGCAATCTGGCGGCCCAGTATCTTCTGTTGTACGAGATGTCATTACCCTATGGTCTGGATTTGAATAACCAGATTAATGTGGACAAATCCGCTACCCGATTCTCCGTCACAATCGAAGAACTCAGCGTCAATCAAACCCTGGATCTGGAAAACCGGGCCCAGGGGTGGCTCAAGGCCAATACGCCAGCCATTCAATCCGATGGCGCCGGCTCAACTGTTATGTTCGCCCATATTGGGCAGCGTAACATCAAGAGCATGCTCACCGGCACGACCCTGGCATTAGTACTCATTTCTCTGATATTGGTGATTGCCCTGAGGTCTATAAAGATCGGACTTATTAGCTTGATTCCAAACCTTGTGCCGGCAGCCATGGGTTTTGGTATCTGGGGTGCCGTTGTAGGCGAGGTAGGCATGGGCCTGGCCGTGGTCGCGGGCATGACCCTGGGGATAGTGGTGGATGATACAGTGCATTTTTTGAGCAAATATCTGCGTGCGCGACGCGAGAAACACCTGGATGCACCCGCGGCCGTGCGCTATGCCTTTGCCACTGTCGGCACGGCGCTCTGGTTCACTTCGGCGGCCTTAATTGCGGGATTTCTGGTATTGACCTTATCCAGCTTCAGGATGAACTCTGACATGGGCACACTGACAGCTATTACCATTGCTCTGGCACTGGCCGCAGATTTTCTGTTCCTACCGCCACTATTGATGAAACTTGACCGAAGGAATGTCACGCCTGTGGTCCCTCAGGCTAAAGCCGCGGATTCAGCGCCTGCGTGAAACTAATCATTAACTAACACAACTGAAAAAATAAAAGGTTACGATTATGAAACGAAAACTAAACAACCTTTTTTTAATGGTACTACCTCTTATTATGCTGGCCCAGGGTGTTTATGCCACTACGCCGGAAGAACAGGGTTTATCCATTGCCCGGGAAATGGATAAACGCGACGAGGGTTTCAAAGATTCCCGCGCCGAATTGATTATGACTCTCAAGAACAAGCGCGGCGATGAAAGTATTCGGCGCATTCGCACCCGGACGCTGGAGGTTATCGGTGATGGCGATAAGAGCCTCACCATCTTCGATCATCCAGCTGATGTGAAAGGTACCGCTTTTTTAAGTTATACCCACGCCAAACAAGCCGATGATCAATGGCTGTACCTGCCAGCGCTAAAACGGGTAAAGCGTATTTCTTCAAGCAATAAATCCGGGCCTTTTATGGGCAGCGAGTTTGCTTATGAAGATCTGGCCTCACAGGAAGTTGACAAGTACACCTACAGATTTATCAGAGAGGAAAAAATCGATCACCGCGATTCATTGGTAATTGAACGCTACCCGGTCTATGAAAATTCTGGCTATACGCGTCAAATTGTATGGGTAGACAAAGAACATTATTATCCTGTCAAAATTGAGTTTTATGATCGGAAAAACAGTCTACTCAAAACACTGGTTTTCTCCAGCTATCACCAGCATCTTAATAAATTCTGGCGCGCACATATCATGAATGTTGTAAACCACCAAACCGGCAAGAGTACCCGGCTTGAGTGGAACAACTACCACTTTCAAACAGGATTGACTGAAAAAGATTTTGATCAAAACAGTCTAAAACGTACTCGCTAGAATAAATAGCTATGCACTTGGGTTTGCCTGGCGCACCTGGACTAATCGCTCTTATTTGTGCTGCTGTTGCCTCGAGCATTGCTTATGGCGACTGGCGTGGCAATATTTCAGCGGAGCATCGCTTTTTTCCCGAGCAAAGTCTGTTTCCCGAACAATATAATTCCTACACCAGCGTTGCCATTGAACCGGAATATCGTCGACAATGGCAGGATGGCAAAAATCTATTTACTTTTTTGCCCTTTGCCAGACTGGATAACCACGACAAAGAGCGTAGCCATAATGACATAAGGGAACTTTCCTATATATCGGCATTGGATGGATACGAGTGGCGCGTAGGGATCCGCAAGGTCTTTTGGGGGGTAGCTGAATCCCGGCACCTGATAGATATAATCAATCAAACCGACCTGGTAGAAGATCCTGACGAGGAAGACAAGCTGGGGCAACCGATGGTTAATCTGGCGATCATTCGCGACTGGGGCACGATAGATATTTTTGTTCTACCTTACTTCCGGGAACGCACTTTCCCGGGCAACGCTGGAAGACTTCGAACACCCTATGCTATCGATGAAGATTATCCGCTTTTTGAATCAGACCAGGAACAAAGACACATTGATGGGGCATTGCGCTGGAGCCATAACCTGGGTGACTGGGATCTGGGTCTGGCATATTTCTCAGGTACCAACCGAGAGCCCATACTGATTGCCGATCCCGCAGGCAGTCCGGCGTTGGTTCCCTTTTATGGCCTGATCTCACAAGTGAGTCTCGATATTCAGGCAACCAAGGGCGCATGGTTGTGGAAGCTGGAGGCATTACAACGAAAAGAAAGTTCTTCTCAATTTGAGGCTGCTGTCGGCGGCCTGGAATATTCTTTTTATGGCCTGCTTGGCTCGCCAATGGACCTGGGCATTATTACCGAGTATCTCTATGACAACAGACCTAACGGCACAGTGTTTGATGATGATGTTATGGTGGGCTTGCGCCTGGCACTCAATGACACACAAAGCACAGAATTGCTGGCGGGTATGATATCGGACAGAAATGATGACACCCGGATGCTGACACTGGAGGCATCAAGACGTATTGGCGGGCACTGGAAACTGGAGCTCATTGCCAGAAAATTTGACAGCACAGCGCTTACCAACTCTTTGTATTGGCTGCGCCAGGACGACTATATCCAATTTACCCTGGGTTACTATTTTTAGCGGATTACGACTTACCGCCAGCTTGCAAAACCCGCCGATCTTGGTCGCCACGTCCATCTCCCGGAATAAAAAAGTAATCCCAATAAGTCTCAAGAATAAATCGCCCCAGTGTCTCGCATTTCGACTGCAAGACGACTTTTCCGGCTCCGTGCAGATTTTAATTTGTGATTTTAATCAATAGATTAAAAGAGTTGCCACCCGCTCGGTCATGCCCTAATGCTGACAGAGAAGGGCACCTCCTCGAGAGACCGATAAAGCTGGTATTCGTGGTGATTTTCTCTCAAGGGGCTTAAATTCAATGTAATGCCCATGGCTCTCAATTTATAGGGGTTCTTGGCATCATCCTTGCATTTACTATAGTAATAGTACTGGGTGGGAATTAGGGGCCGTCTCCTGGATTGAGGCCAATTCTGCACGTCACGGACAATTG
>Ga0224511_10002542_pt1 | contig 12388 bp, 5 predicted proteins | sample SF_May12_sed_USG_2_FD_169988 | JGI IMG/M metagenome (GOLD analysis project Ga0224511, IMG submission 169988) | Sediment microbial communities from San Francisco Bay, California, United States - SF_May12_sed_USGS_8_1 | ecosystem: Environmental > Aquatic > Marine > Sediment | place: USA... | reverse complement strand
CTCAGTATGCACTTTTGTGTCAATTTTAATTGCCTGTCGTTTTCATTTTGTGGTTACTACTCAGGTCTGTTTGAATAGTAAAAATATATTGGTGGATTACGAATTATGAAACATATTTTTTGTCAAATGTTGGTGTATGTTCATGTTAAATAATTATTACAAAGATTGACTGCAACACTGGTAACAATCGCATATGTTGCCCTGTTGCCGCCAATGAAATCAACAAATGTAAAAACAGGTAGAACATGAAAATATACTTGAAAGACAAAGGTAAGCTTTATAATTTAAAATTGAAGAAAAAAGTTCTTCCACAGCCATGGAAGCCAGTGTTGATGTTAAGAAAAAGTTAACGTCACTTTAACGTGGGTCTGACCAACGATAGAAATTGTCGTTAACTAACGAAGTTTTGTTAACGTTAGCATCAGCGTTAACTTTGAACAACTTGGTTGCATAGATAAGTTAAAGTTAACGTTGATTGTTAGCGTAAGTAGTTAACGCTGATAGTTAGCGTTAAATCCTTAACGTTAGTTTTGAACAACCGGGCCCTCATGTTATTTAGTATAACTGTCATGAACGTTCTCTAAGAACATTATGTTATATTTCACACTAGGTGGAACCAGTGACATCACCGTGCATGAAATTCAACATGACGGATCTTTGAAGGAACTCCATCCACCCACAGGTGGCGACTTTGGAGGAACGGCGGTCGACAATAAGTTCAAGGGGTTACTTACCAGAATATTTGGCGCAGACATTCTGTACAAATTTAAGAAAAACCACATGCAAGAATATTTTGAAATAATGGCTGATTTTGAACTGAAAAAGAAGGTTTTTGATGGAACAGCGAAAATGATCATGAAGTTTCCAGTCGTCCTTCTTCAGTTCTATGAAAATGAGGTAGAAATGACAATCGAAGAGAGTCTACAACAATCGGATTTGGTAGATAACGTTGAATTCAAATTGGGAAAAGTATTCATTGACCAGAAACTTGTCACTAGAATGTTTCAGGAGCCAATTGACAAAATTGTACAAACAACTCAAGATTTGCTCAGCAAAGTTGAAAACATCAACCAAATTGTTACAGTGGGTGGTTTTTCGCAGTCACCTTACTTACATAGCCAACTTAAGACAAGTTTCGGCAACATCATATTTATGCCTGAAGAACCATCGCTCGCTGTTCTGAAGGGTGCCGTCATGTTTGGATTCAACCCGACGTCGATCGTGTCGCGAGTCTGTAAGAAGACATACGGAATCGCGCGCATGATGAAATTTAAGCCCCACCATCCCGTAAACAAAAAGAGAGTCCTCGGTGGAGTTGAATACTGCGATGATTTGTTCTGCAAGCACATTGAAATTGGCACCCCGGTAAAAGTTGGCGATGAAGATAGTGCTAAAGAACATGAGTACTTTCCCACTGTAAGCGAAATGAAACAGGCTGTTCTAGAGGTGTATGCAAGCAACGAAAGGAACCCACAGTTTATTAATGGTTGTGAATTTGTTGGTTTGATCAAGATCGATTTGGACACACAGGGTGACATTTGGTCAAAGGTTCTCGTGAAAATGATCTTCGGTGGTACTGAGCTCAAAGTAAAAATTACTGATGTAAAAAATAAAACAGTGCAGATTGCTTCTGTGGATTTCCTTGGTTAAAGTAAAGATGGACTTTGTTAGGATTGAGCTCAAAGTGAAAGTGAGTGATGTCAAAAACAATACGTCTGCTTCAATCTGTAGATTTTCTTGGTTAGTTTTTTCGTACGAAATGCCTGACGGATTACCTAATTTACGGGTTGAAACTTGTTTTGACGATATACGTTGTGTTGTTATATAAAAAGTTTAATATATTTTTATAAGTTTTAACACCAGAAATGCAATTAACATATTGTTTTTGTTCAGTTTTATTATAATGTATATAGTTATATCTAATATTTAAATATTAAGAGTCAACTCCATAGAATTATAAATAGATGTTCTTATGCCTATGTTCTACTCTTAATTATTCTGGACAGTCTGCGCGTTAATTATTTTTCGACTATAGCCCTTCGGGCTATTCAAATATAAGTTTCTATAGCCCGACTGAAATTTAAATAGCCCAACATTTTTGTTGTGGTCATAATTCATACAATTCTTAATAGAAATGCGTTGATTTGCACTAATTCTAATTGTAGTTGTGTTTCTTACGAACAAATAACTCCACAATGAGTATATTTGTTAATTTGTTGCTTTTTTTAGAATTTTACCTCAAAATTTAAATCGACCGGTCGGGCTATTTTGTATACATATCTAATCGACCGACCTGCCGTTTACTGGACTCGGGCTTCGGGCTTAGAGACTAATTCGCAGATTCTGGATGTCAACAATAAAATGTATTTAAAAAAACCCACTAGTTTCTTCAAATCAATACTTGATTAATCACTGTATACTAGTTACTTATTAAACAAAAGCACCCACACGTTTTGAAGAATTGTGGTGAATTTGTTTTTTAAGAGTGATATAGAACCAATCAAAACCCTTTACCTCTAGAATGATATGTTACACAAATATATAAGCAAAACATAATGTAAATACAGGTTTAGCGATTTTAGGACCTTTCTGTTTGTTTGATTTTGATTGACACCGTTCCCAAAACTGTTTATGTCATATCACAAAGGTCGGTAACCTTTTATCTGAAAATCCTCGGTAACCTAGGAGTAACAAGTACAGAATACACCCTCTCCTGTTTCTGTAACTAATATTTACCCTACTTTAAATATAGATGCGCTATTGACCCAGAAATAATGTCATGACAAAATCACTACAGTATTAATGTGGTTTGACTGGAGTATGGAGTCTGCGACACATTGGGTTTGTAGACTGCCAGTCTAAGTAACTAAACGAGTCTGGCCAAATGCAATACGTTGTATTTCCAAAACCGCTCTCAACACGAATACTTGATTTCAACTTATTTCGTTTAAAAAGCCATTCCGTTTCTTGAGATGACTGTTTAACCATCAACGACAGCTCATTAAGGTTATATATGGGACGGGTACATGCAAACCTTTTTTGTGGCAATACCTTTGATTTAACGAGAACTTCATAGTTTTTGATATCCATAAAACTTTCATTAATGATCTCTGGATGCCCAAGTGAAATTTTGCCTGTTTTGTTCACCCAAGGGTACAGAGACATTACGTCATAGTACTTGATATCTTTGTATTCAGATGCTACTTCGTCAAGCTTAAAGGCTTCGGTTCTACCTTCAAAGAAAGTTTCTCGTGGCGCTAAAGGGCATCAGTTTCAAGACCGTCAACATATTGTTTCATATCTAGATCTGTCACCAGTTCCCGCTTAAAGTCGCATTCCCAAATGCACTCATACATGTAGCCATTTAGTTCTACGAATTGTTTTATTCTCCCATGGTCCTGGCATACAATTCGCCCATGTTCATGTCGTTTACTGGGTTTGATGTAGACCTCTAGAAACATTTAGGGTACAGAAGCACGTGGAATTCCATGGCAACCTTTTCTCCATTTAATTCATAATAGCCGTCAATTTTATATTGGCCAATGTGTTTATCACCATAGTTTCTTCCATGTTGAATTGTGATGGAGTTTTGTTTGTGAAATGTACGACATCCATGGGAAGGCAATGGCAGACTGTTTCTCTTCAGGTCGATAGCCATGCGGTGGTATGATAGCTATACTCTCATGCTCTAGAAAATTTGTTCTATCCATATGATTACATGCCGATGCAATGGTAAGGCACTTTTCAAATGGCTCTATTCCTTCAGTGTGTTTTTGTGAAGTTTATAATAATACAAAAATGCCTTCCCAGCCTCTGGTTTCATTGAGTCTGGTGCGTTATATTTAAGGTCTGGAAGGTGTGGTAACACAATTGGTTGATTTTCCTTACGATTGAACAAATGAGGGAAGTATCCTTTAGTCAGTCCTTTTTCACCAAATGACTTTGGCATATCTGCTAGCGCATTGGGAATAAAGTTGAGCGAGTAAATCATTCAAATGTTCCAAACAGGTATTCAGGAGAATTCATTTAACAAATTATAAATAAAAAAGAAAATAAAAAGAAAAAAATCCGAAAAACACAAAAATATAGTTTTTCTAAATGTTTGTTGCGTCATGATGTTGTACTTGTTTTTGTGTCCTTCTGTGTGTTAGTTTTTGTACGGGCCATTTTGGCATGGTGCCCTTAAACTTGACATATCTACATTGTTTACAACATTATTTATTTGAACACCTCTTCAATTTATATTTTGATCGATATGTGCTTAGAACCCGTTGTAAAGACCTCTGGAAAAACAGTTTTGTGTAAAAACTGCAGAATAGGGTAACTATCGTAACTTTTAAAATTATGGCGAATGACCGTGGCCCCAGCATTTTCCCCCGAGAACAACCACTGACAAAACTGTTCCGTAGTCTCACGACATTGGAACACTCGTTCGTTCTTTCCACAAGAAACACATTTAGATTCGGATGTGACTGGACTGTTTGAACATAAGTCACAGACCTTATGAACAGCACCATGGTTTTAAACAGTGTATCGTCCTGCGTACATTCAACATAAAAATATGTATTGGAGATGTCCTTTATTCGTTGATGTTTTCTATGGAGAGATATCGTCGTTGCTAACGGGTTGCATGAAACACACATGGTCTTACGCATATAAATCTTTACATGTTTTACAGTTTTGTTCATGACAGACGTGTGCTTTTTTGTGTCTATTTATGTTAATTGTCTGGTCACATGTTTTTTCTTTTATAGTATGTATTACACGTGCTTGTGCTTGCATCACTCTTCTTCAGGTGCATTTGAAAATAAGTGTCGTTTTTTGTGATACCTGTTAAATTTATTGCAAAATTGTCATTTTTCTTTTTCCTCCGAATAAAGATGATGATAATAGACACATGGATTATTGCACACATGTCGATCATTTTGGTCGTTGATCTAGACTTTCTTACAAGAAAGACAAAAGTAGCTTCGGTTGAGAAACCCAGACACCTTCGTAATAACGTCTAAGTGCTCATTGTGGTAGTACAAGTAAATATGTACACCACTTTATACACTGTCGTCAATGATGGTGTTAAAATGGTCCTTGGACAAACTAAGTTAAAAAAAATATGGTAGTTTGGGAGAAAAGCCTTGAACTTTTTAACTTCCTCAACTCCACATTTGTGCCGAGGTACACCTGCTTTTTGATGCAGTTGCTCTGCTAGTAAGGTTTGAAATGAACGACCCTTCCATATACTGTTTCACTGCGGGTGATTTTCATGACGGGTAATAGCTGTTACAATGGCACGTGCACAACACAGTTCGTCAATGTTTTTTTATCTGAATCACATTGCCTTTGGTTTGTAACAATTTTGATATGTCTACATATGATTTCCTAGGGTTCCCATTTCCGTGTGGATTTTGGACATGCACTGTATCTATGTTAAATGTTTTATCCACGACAAACCGGTGATACGATTGAAGTACGTGCTCAATTTTAATTATATTTTCCACTGTCAAATCAGATCTTCTAAAGGTTTTAAAGAAATCATGTAATAAGTACTGGTAAACACGATTTATGGATGGCTGATTTAATCGATATGACCATTTTTGCTGACTGGAACCAGGGTTTTAAGTACATTATGTTGGTGATTGATACATTCTCAAAATATGTATGGTTATAGCCGCTCGAATACAAAACTGGCGAAAACGTTGCCCAGGCCTTTTAGAACATCTTTACATCTTCAAAACGATCCCCTAAAGTCCATCACTGACAAAGGTATATTTATCGTCCAGTCCTAATACAATTTTTTATCAAACTACTCCACTGACTATCTTTATTAACTTAAAATCGTGTATTATACCTTTTACTGACATATACTACACAAACAATTATATTTTCAGGTCAAAAACTTAAAGACAAAATAATCCAACATCTCATAAAAAAAGAAGAAGTACACTACTTCCCTACCCAAAATGGAACATCCGAAAGGGCCATTTTAACGATAAAGACTGTCTTATGCGTTGTTTATCGTACATGTATATGGAAACCACTGCATTTCTACCTGTATCACAGGATATCGCTGATAGTTATATCCACAACTATCACATAACAATTGGAATGAGACCCTCTGATGTCAAAGACACAAGCCAGGAAGCAGTTTGATCAGCAACTTTTTTTCTCAACCCTCTTTAAACATTAAAACGAACATTAAACTTAAACCCTTTAAGGGGGATTGCGGGAGTTTAGCTCTGTTGCTACTAAAACCCGGCTCTGTGGCTACTAAAACCTGGCACCCTGGACCCAAAATTGGACCATTTCTACTGTTTTAACATTTGGTACTTTGGATCCAAGGTCAGAATACCGAAATAAATAAAAAACAATTTTTTCACAATTTGAAAATACTAGCTGTTTGTGATATAACGCAATAACTAAGCTTCACCTACATACATGTAGTATTTATTACATTTGCCTAAACGAGTGGGTTATATTTTTAACTTTTTTTCTGTTAAAAGTGGGATTTGATTTTATTATAATACATATGTTACTATATATGTATTTCTTAGATAAAAAATGTCTATTCGTTTCATATTTATTTCATGTCTGTTGATAACAATAAATAGCAAACATGAACAACTGGTTCAATCCGAATAGTATTCGGACAGAAAATCTGTCTGAATCGTTGAATCGGATTTTTTCCAAAGTGGACACAGGGAGAACAAGGGGTATTTAAACTCTTTGTTATCCTGAAGGACAACATTTTGCATCGAACATGTATCACCTTCGTCATCGGGGTGAGTGAAGTTTCTGTCATTTTGATAATTGTGAAATTTTCTTGCATATTTTAAATGCCTTTCAACATTATGTTAGGTTGACATATGTATTATACAGAACAATGAATGGGTGGACGGGGGCGGAGGTTGATAATTGCCCCGCTAGAGGTTAAATGCCCTCGGGCTAAAGCCCTCGGGCATTTTATCACTTTGGCGGGGCAATTATCAACCTCCGCCCCGTCCACCCATGTATTATAATAAAATAAAATCCCACTTTTAACAGAAAAAGTTAAAAATATAACCCACTCGTTTAGGCAAATGTAATAAATACTACATGTAGATTCTATGTAGGTGAAGCTTAGTTATTGCGTTATATCACAAACAGTATTTTCAAATTGTGAAAAAAATGTTCTTTATTTATTTCGGTATTCTGACCTTGGATTCAAAAGTACCAAATGTATCATAACATATTGTTTTACATGTTTGAAAAGTTTCACTGAAATCTGAATGCTAAAAATAAATTTCAAAAATGTGTCAAAAAGTTGTTAAAAAATCGCTTCCCTGATTGCACCTGATAATATAAAAAGATATTTGTTTTAGCCAATTTTATCAAATTGCTAATTATTTTGCACTATTTTGAATCAACAAATATTACGTTCTACAAATATATAGACAGGACAGCTATATTATTTTTTTCTTACTTTTCAATTTAGTTTAATACTATTTAACCTATATTGAATGCAAAATACATTCTATTATAAAATAAAAACAAAGCCGATGGCCATATATGTTTATTTTATTTTTCACTTATGTAAGACATAAGTTGTTGGTATACAAATTTGCATAAAAATGTAAATACAGGAAAAAAGATGGGAAACTGCAGCGAACCCTTTTAAATTTAAAATCACTGACTATGTCCGCATCGGTCATCTGAAAACTGTGTTTACTCGAGCGACCATCTTGACCAGACATACTCCGGAGAAGTGCTTAAAGTTTACAAACGCTACCATCGAGGCACACTACAGATTTACAAAGTAAGAGATTTACAGGACGATGACATAAAAGAGACATTTTAACAAAGTGAACTTCAGAAAATAAACATTGATTTCAATCAAACATGGAAAGTAGAGAATGCTTTAAAAAGCCGGGGAAAAGGACATAATAAACAATATTTTGTACAGTAGAAATATTACGCCTGAAATTTAAGCTTGAAAAGCCATTAACAAAGGAAGCTTATAAGACTAGTTTAATTTTGGGAAAATATAACTTCTAACGGCATTTTTAGTACAAGCAGGTAGTCATGCATTTTTTACATATTTGAAGTGTGCTGATTCTTTTTTTTGGCTCTACCACGGCTGTACTTTGAGTCCTTGACCTTCAAAAGGTCAAATCAAAATGACCGCCGTCGATATTAGTTTCTTACACCTTATCCTTAAAGGAGCTAGAGCACAGAAAATTGGGTTGAAAAGTAATTATCCTAAAATATGATTTATGTAAGGGTCTCAGCAAAAAACTTTAAGGTAATTTTTTTACGATGATGACATTCTATCCTTGTCAGCAAGCAGTGGTGGACAGTATTGGTAATGTTACTTCTATTGCAATACTTTTTTATATTTGATTACATAAACGTAACCAATTTATTACCTTTTCACAATAAAAATTATGATCCAATTAGGCACAATAGTATCGTTTTTTTCTGTGTAATTGATTAAACGCATACTAAGGGATGCGTAGGGATAATGTAGTATGATACTCGTACAATGCTATATGTAATTGACAAAATTGTTGAGTTTGCCTGTCTGTTTTTCATGTTTAGAGACCGGCAAAATTTCTTATTGTCCACACGTTGAAGCATTTATTGTCTCTTTTAAGCACTCGCAATGATCTTAATTGCCGTAGCAAAGCGGTAGCTCAGTAGCTCAATATCCTATTCATGCCGGAAGAATCCTCGCTCGCCGTTCTAAAGAATGCAGTCATGTTTGGATTCAACCCGACGTCGATCGTGTCGAGGGTCTGTAAGAAGACATACGGAATCGCGCTTATGATGAACTATAAATGGAAGAAATGTTCAAAGAAAAGTTTAAGCCGCATCATCCCGCGAAGAAAAAGATTTTGCTCGACGGAGTCGAGTATTGCGATAGTATTTTCTGCAAGCACATTGAAATTGGCACCCCGGTAAAAGTTGGCGACGAAAGGAATGCTAAAGAACACGAGTACTTTCCCGCTGTAAGCGAAATTAAACAGTGTGTTCTCGAGGTGTATGCAAGCAACAAAAGGAACCCACAGTTTATTGATGACGAAGGGTGTAACTCGTTGGTTTTGTTTTGTCATATTGTTCTGGTCCTCAGGGATCATGGAGTGTATATGTATGTTGTTTACATTTGAAAATGGAGTTCCGCTCATGCGCTAGGGGCGTCAGTGGTGTGGCATCATTCATTACTACTGATGAACAGCTTCAATAAAACCGAGGCTGCTGTTTTCGCATGCAGGCTATGCTTCCTGAGGGCTTTCCCTTTCATCAGTTTAATATTACTTACTACAGCTGGTGTTTATTGCCTGTGTGGCGGCTGTACAAAGTCGCCCCGTACTACACCATTGTGTAGTCATATTTTTCTGGTCCTCAGAGATCATGGAGTGTACATGTACTAGTATGTTGTTTACATTTGAAAATGGAGTTCCGCTCATGCGCTAGGGGGCGTCAGTGGTGTGGCATCATTCATTACTACTGATGAACAGCTTTAATATAACCGAGGCTGCTGTTTTCTCGTGCAGGCTGTGCTTCCTGAGGGCTTTCCCTTTCATCAGTTTGATAAAGATCGATTTGGACACACAGGGTGACATTTGGTCAAAGGTTCTCGTGAAATTGATCTTTGGCGGAACAGAACTCAAAGTAAAAGTCACTGATGTCAAAACAACCCAGTGCAAATCGCTTCTGTTGATTTCCTTGGTTAAAGTGAAGATGGTCTTTGGTGGAACCGAGCTCAAAGTGAAATGTACTGATATCAAAACAATTCAGCGCAAGTTACCTCTGTATACTTTCTTGATCATAGTAATTATTGTTGCTTAGGGTGAGGCTTTCGTATATTTGCATTGCATCGATTTTTATAAATTTATTTGCAGAACTTGTTTTTTTGTGTAAATTTTAAGCATCTATGTAAAAAGGCATTTCAATCAGCATGTACTTTTAAACGATTTTTTGTCATTTTATATCAATTATTGCTGATATTGAATGTTCATGCATTTATATATGATTTTATATTAAATGATTTGTGATATGTTATTACTAATCAAATGTTAATTAAAATAAACTTCTATCTTCTTATATATTCTTTAAAATATTATTTCATTGATTGAATGGTAAAATATAATTGAAAAAAGATATCATAAACCAATTAAGTAAAATGTTTACTATATATGTGTAGACTTTTGCCAACACACCTAGTTCTACTGACGTAGGTTATTTATTTCGATGCCCGCTTGCGGTAAACTTCATATAGCCGTTACAGGTTTTTTAAGATGTTGGTGTGTGCGTCTGTGCGTCCAGACTGTGCTTGTCGTGGCCGTACTTTTGTAATGACTTGACATAACTAAATATTTACTTGCTTTAAATGTTAACCTTGGTGAGAGTTTCGCGCACAAGACTCACTTTGATATCTCGAAATGTGTGGTCAAGCTTAGCGGTCAGATGTAAACTTGGGTTAAAATAATGTGTGTTCGGACCAGTGATATTTTTTGGTCTGCGTTTTGCGTTTTTTTACGCACATTTCTAACAAAAACGCATAATTTCAAAACATGTGCGTTAAAAGAACGCAAAGATTTACACGCATTTTTATATTGTTCAAACGAGTAAGCTATCGGCTTTTTAAAAGCGCTTTAATTACCGTAGAATTTTAATTTGTGTTACCATATAATATATTATAAGATGTGGTAGAATTTTGAAAGCAACAGTCAACTGTTCTTTTTTGTCCGCACACTAATTTCACAATAAACATATGTACTGTAAAAACACACAAACTGGGCAATACTGGTTAGACGAAGTGTCGAGCGGAAGACTCACGTAATATTATAAAAGGTGTAATCAGACGTAGAGGTCAGAGGTCTAAACATAGGTAAAATAATCGAATTTAGTCAAACATTGGTTTGCCCGGAAAGACTCCACCATGACTTAATAGATTTAAAAATAGTTTGATACAAATATTAGCATAAGTAAGGCGGAGTGTCATCTGTAAAAATCACATTCATGCCATAAAGGATGTGGTCAGACTTAGATGTCAAAGGTAAAAACTGGTAAACGTTATGTTTTAGGGCTCTTACCTCGCCATAGATTGATGGAATTTAAAATAACTTGGTACACATGTAAACATCAATGAGACGACGTGTCACATGGAAAAACCACATTTATACCTTTATACCTTATACCATATGTTATTGGCAGGCATAGAATTCAAACATTCAAATTAGACACAATTATGTTTGTACGGGAACACGCAAGTATAGGTAAACAATGACCTCTGAGACACCAAAGATCGGCTAGTCCATTCCAATAGGAGTAGCAGTATTTTTCTATATTTAGCGTCAGTGAGGTGGCCAATTCATATTTAAACATTTATTTATATGAAATTACTTTCGTTTTGATTAATACTGACTCCAAGTATGGTCATTTATGTACATGAGTCGTAAACTTGTTACATGTATTGTGATGGTTTGGACTCTGGTTTGTGTTTCCACGAAATCCTCGTGCACTTGGGTATTTATGTTCGCTGACAGGTTGAATCCTCACTCGAGGTGCGTATTTGGCGGAGTCAACATGGTTATTGATGGAGATAAGTTCCCACCCACCCGCCCTATGTTCTAGTGCAATTTGGATTGATTTTATATAAGGTCACTACAAACGTATTTGACATCATCATAAGTTAAGTTTAGTTTTGTTGCAGATTTTGCGCAAATGGACTGGAAGGCTTACGTTTCCCATAGCGATCTTGATGTGCGGCCTAGCAATATCAATCGACAACAGTTATTGTGTTCTTTGGATGAGCATAGACTTTGTCGGAGCGTTTGTCCAGAATATATAAAATGTGTTGTGGGAGAGACTTATTCGAATGATCAAACACAATTTGCATTTTAACATTATTTTTAACCTGAAAAACATATGACATATGTTTTGTGAGTAAAGTGATATTGACTATGCACTTTAGAAGTAAGATGGTAAATGGGAAACAGAGACTATAATGAGAAATCCTACCTCCCCCTCCCACTGGGAGTTATAGTTAGGTAGCCCGCTTGCAACAATAACATAATTGGGCAATAGTAATTAATCTTTTTTCGTTATCATTCCTAAAAATGTTTTATTGTTATGTAAATATTCAAATACTCACGTTTATCATTTTGCATTCTACTGTGCAAAATAGTCACTGGTGTTCGTAACAAAGAATAATTGTATTTTGTCTGTATTCTTCTTTTAATGAGCATTGTTACTGGTATGATGAGAGCAGCATTTTTAAAGTTGTTGAGATAAGTGAGATAATTATGTTGCCATGTATTAAGAGCACCAACAGTTGTTTGAATGTTGATACTGTGTCAAATACATAGCCACCTATTCCTACTTGTGTGTTGTTTTGTTTTGCTAAACATGT
>Ga0224511_10002541_pt1 | contig 12388 bp, 11 predicted proteins | sample SF_May12_sed_USG_2_FD_169988 | JGI IMG/M metagenome (GOLD analysis project Ga0224511, IMG submission 169988) | Sediment microbial communities from San Francisco Bay, California, United States - SF_May12_sed_USGS_8_1 | ecosystem: Environmental > Aquatic > Marine > Sediment | place: USA... | reverse complement strand
TAGACGCCTTGAAGAGGGGCTCTAAACATGCCGCTGGTGTTCTTGTACGCGTTACCAACGTTGGTGATGACCAAGTCGAATATGATGGTCTCCCCAGCACCAAGAAGGTTTATTGACGGTGGAGAGACAATTGCTGTAAATGCTACAGCTGGATTATCCGCAAGGAACCCTGGAGATGAAGATGAGGGACATTGACTTACAGTTGATTTAATTAAACTGATGAGAGGGGATCTCTTAAAACGATACGACCCCGACACACCTCGAAATCAAATACAAAACGAACACACGTAATGTGCAAGTAAAAATTAAATATACATTTTAAAGAGAAATTGAAATCATCAAATGTTGGAACATAATCTTACTTTTCGGTTGTTTTTTCTCTTCACAAATAGAAGACAGTTCTTGTACAGCACTCAATAGACCCTGATTATCTTGTTTTAGGTCTTTGATTTCATTTTGTAAATCCACGTTTTGTTTTTCAAATGTTTTAACTTTATTTTGCAAAGTCAGGTTTCCATTTTCAATAGACGACATCCTCATCTGGAGATTTTCCAAAATGTTCCCGTCATTTTCTCCACTATTAACATTTGCGGAGACACCCGCATAAACAAAGAACAAAATCAGACGCCACATATTCCACACTTCTAATTGTATTATCTCTGTGAATATTTGAAACTAATTTTGCACCTTAAATAGTAGAAGCCTAATAAATTATCGTCAACAATGTAAGAGGTCTTAACATGTGCTTGTTTCTCATCGTGGTGACCCCTGATGTATAAGGTCGTACTAAACTATCCGATGTTGGAATAACATTGATAAACGCTGTATGAAGGTATTGTCCTAGCATGAACCAAGTTCTTCCCAAGGATCCACATTAGTCTTCATACAGACAAAAGAAAGACAAGAAGACACAGGCACTGTACGAAACACTTCTCCATCTCAGGCCAGAAAAATCGTTGGAGAGGAAGCCAGACGGACATTTCCAACCATGCATGGCCGACGTCATCGCAGACTACGCGGAAAACAACATATTTGAAAGAAGTATGGATAACAAGCTGTCTAACTTGATCACCATGAAAAAAGAGGTTCGGTACAAAACATTGTCGAGGACCAAGGAAGAGAAATTACGCAAACGCGTGTTAACACAACAAGGTATATAACAGAGTAGGACAACAAATACCCTAACTAAGTTACTACATATACTTTAGTTTCAACCCATTATCAGCTTTGTTGTGCTTAGTTTAAAAGAAACTATGAAACACATGATTTCACATGTATTTTTATTTTGTACATCATTCAGTCAAAGCTACAAGCCACCCTGAAAACGTCGTGAACCCGTTGCCATGGATGGTTCCTTTCCCGTGCGTGGGGTTGTTCCGAGTTCGAACCCACACATCATCTCCAACCTTAAAGAAATTATAACATAAACATAATGAACACTCTTGAAAATTCACAGTTATAACAGTGGTTTCAGTTAGTTTTTCTCTGATATGAACTTCAGTGTTGTAAATATATAATTTACTTGATTTCGGTTGTGTTGGGATTACAATAGAAATGGACACGGAAGTTTAAAAAAATACATTTTATATCGAATGAACGATCAATTGACTGGTAGGATTAATAGTAAAACAAAACAAAACCCGTATATATATGTGTTACGGGGTTACACATCTGGTGTAACTGATTTACCTGCAACTGAACTGTTGCTGTTCGACTAGCCGATATGTAATGCGTGGAGCCAGGGGCATGTCCGTAGTTCCACATTACGTGGTTACCGTTCTTGACAAGTTCGATGTACTCGTCGAATCCCGGATCCATCATCAGAGCGAAGTTGAACACGTAGACGCCCTGAATAGGTGCCCGAAACAAGCCTGTGTTGTTGCGGTACGCGTCCCCGACGTTTGTGACTACAGTGTCGAACACGACAGTCTCCCCAGCCCCTAGGAGGGTTAGCGATGGCGGGGAGACGATTGCGGTGAAGGCGACGGCTGGATTGTCCGCAAGGAACCCTGGCAAAGAGACGGACAAAAGTCCGACATATTAATTATGTACTGTATGATTATTATATAAATATGTTGATCGTAGAAATTAATATCCTTTTTATATGCTAACATACGGTCCTCGCACATTAACTAATACATGTACATATCGTATAATAATGTTGATTTATCTACCCTTTTACAGTTAGATCAGCATAGTTTAAAAAACTAAATATTTTTGAAAATTTTATACTATGTGCACAGTAAAAACACACATGGTCATTTACGAATAAGAATAGTAATAGAAATATAAATGAAATATATACGTTTTGCCATCTTTTCTCTTCCTTCCACTAGCTCCTGAACGACTTTAATAAGAATGCGGTTTTCTTTCTTAACCTTCTGCATTTCAGACTTTAGAGCCGTATTTTCGCTTTTCATTTCCGCCAGCCCTCTTTCCATGTCCGTCATTCTGAGCAGGATGGATTCCACAGAACCACCCGCAACGTCTGCTCTGCTGACATCGTGCCGGAGAAACACGAAAACAACGGACAAAATAAATTGCCACTCTGCCATTGTGAGTGGTAACTTACAATATGGGAACATTTTTGACATATACTAGGGTCAAAAAGAAGGCCATGTTGTTTAGATAAGACCTTACGATTAGTTATATAATACATACTTGGTTTTCGGTGTGTGCTTGCTCTGTTCTGGTTATTTCAACAACAGTAGTTACTAGTCAGAAATGTACGATCTAGCAGGTGTTATTTCACGTTATTTCACGTTAAATATATGTTATGATGTTCGAATTAAACTGATGAAAGTGAATTTGTTATAACTTTGATTCAATGCGCACATAAATTTCAATCATGCACATATAGGACATTTTTGCAATATGAACAAATGTATTGCAATGTTAAACTTCAGTTATAGTTTGCATGTTCCAATTTATAATGATAATCTTATGTGACCTAGATTTATGTTTGTGTCAAAACTTATAATTTTAATGTTTTATTCGATAAAGGAAATATATACGATCCAGTCAATAATGATAATTATGTAGAAGACACAAAAACAGGTGTATCGATTTAAAACATCATGCCAACAAATGCACATTAAGCGATATTTTTCTATCTGAAATCAATAAACGATTCTCAGCCTTTTATTCCGAAAGCCGGGCTTTAGTGGTCGATCTAAACGATTGTTGACAATTTGTCTGTTGAGTGCAACAATCCAAATAACGACACTCTCTGTAAAGATCCGTAAACTTCCCAAACTAGTCAAATAACGATAGAAGTCAACATTGGAGGCAAAAAAATAAATAAATTAAAAAATTTATTGGCAATCAACAATTTAATCGGTACACATCGTGAATACAATTTTTAGCGTATTTTGCAATATGTTTCGGTGTTTTGTTATAATTTCATTCACTTGATATCACTTGATATTAAAATATTTAATAAATAGTTGATAAAAAGATCGTATTTAGTCTCTTTTGGACCAAAATGATGACCTAACTACATTCTAAAATTGGTATCCCGCTTCTTTAAGGAAACACGTAAATAAATCAACATATATTTTGCGTATTTATTCTATGCATCTATCATTCAGTCAAAGCTACGAGCCATCCGGAAAACGCCGTAAAGCCGTTGCCGCGGATTTTCCCATTCCCGTGCCAGTAGATGTTTGCTGTCGTAACCCACACATCGTCACCTGCCTGCAATTAAAACAATGTTGATTGTAACTTATCGACGTGATATAAACCTAACAAACAACCAAGTAAAATCGAAAACACAAAACGGAACTACATGTACTTAAATCAGTCCATGTCATGTGAAAATTAAAAACAATACGTTTAGCTAGATGACAGGAATTTGAAATCTTGCATCATGTGCATCATACCACTATACTATAATATTTATAGCAAAACATGCGACTAATATAGCAACACAACATAATATAAAATATTAAACAACAAAGAGATTGCATTAATAAGATGTCCGTATAAAGTACGCGTATACCTGAAGTTCAACTGTCGCTGTCCGACTTGTGGAAATCTTGTGCGTAGACTGTGGCGCCTCTCCGTAACTCCACAGTATGTCTTGGTTGTTTCTTACCAGTATTGTGTGCTCAGACGAACCTGGGTCCATCATTAAAGCAAAGCTGAAAACATAGACGCCCTAACCGGTGCACGAAATATGCCCGTGGTACCGCGGTATGCGTTGCCAATGTTCGTGATGACTTGGTCAAACACAATGGTCTGTCCTTGGCCCAGAGTAACAGACGGTGCACTAACAACTGCTGTGAAGGCAACGGCCGGTGTATTGGCAAGAAAACCTGTAATGTTAGTAGGTGAAACAGTGATTGTACAAATAAAATAATTTCGACTCGGTAAAACACAACAACGCATTTTCTGTTTTACAAATAAGTAAAAAAGCTTTATAAAAATCATAATTTCTCACGTGTCACGTGTTGATTTCATTATTTCTCTTCCATTCGATAACTCTTGAACCGTGTGCTTTAAAGCTTTGTTGTCTTTCTCCAAAGCCAGCATTCGACGCTGGATGGACTCCATAAAGTTCTCCATTTTTTCTGCTCTGCCGACATCATTTTGGCCAAACACAAAAACAGCAAGAAAAACTATGCAACACACGTTCACCATTGTTAAAAGGCGCAAATGAAGCAAAAAGGACAAAACCTTGTGTCTATGGAGAAAACGATCATATCGCGACTTTTTAAACGGTTTCTTATCAATTAAGGCCAATAAAAAAGCCCAGATAACGGCTTAGAGTAACGTCAGCGCCTATAATAAAATTAACATGTAAATTGTGCTATGTTGAGGCAATGGGCATTTGAAAAAAGCTTTTTAGTGAACATTTAGTTATCTATATTGTTAAGAACTTTTACTCTTTGATACATTTTGAGAAAACACTTCTACCAATCATACTTTAAGCTTGTACAATACATTCGGTTAATTAACTGAAATCAATTTAGACGTAGGCAATGAATGGCCACTTAAATTAATTCTAGACTAGAAATCTGGACCTCTAGATCGGCACACAACCGCTCGTTTCCGACCTAATACATGTATAGAGCCTGGTCATGATAAAAGTTTTAAACGGTTATTGATATTAGTTAAGAATGTGCGTAGATAATTGAAACTAATGATTCTAAATGCGTATATGTGTTAGTTAAAAGTTACTTCGTGTTTAACACTTACAACACGGCGGTCATTATACCTATCTACAAGTTCACTGGGCACTTAGCAGACCTCAGCTTTACCAGCTGCCAACAAGGTAGCAATAGAATGCTTGCTTTTTGTTCGGGTATACTTAAACCGATGGGTGGTTATTTTTGTTTGGAATGCGTTTTGTTTGGTTACCGTAGTACCTTAAATTGATGCTTTATTCAAAGGTAGAGAGCGAATGGTCGCATTTTCTACCTAATGATCAATCTGAGAAAGAGGGAACACACCTCTAACTAGACTAGCTCACTTACCCTGAAATGATTGCTCGACACGATTGAACTTTCCGGACCGGCAATTTATAAAATTAATGTAACAGTAACATACTTTTCCCAACGAAACCGCTTTATTTCTATTGTTATTTGGCCTACACACATCATTCGGTCATAGCTACAAGCCACCCAGAGAACGTCGTGAACCCGTTGCCATGGATGGTTCCTTTCCCGTGCGTGAGACTGTTCTGGGTTCGTACCCACACATCATCCCCGGCCTGCAATGTTCACACATTTTATAGTCTTACATCTTCTAAATCATGTTTGTACTTATTATGTATTTTTAATCGCAAGCGGTTTAGGCGCGTCTTTAATAGCACCTTAACAATGCCTTTTAGGCGATGCACTTATATTTCAGCAGGACATATTTGTCATCCATGGATGATTCGTTATTAATCTGATTAAATGTACTTACTATGATTATTATTAATAAATATTTATACATTATATGTCTTTATGTAGTGTTTTGTAGGTACCAAAATAAAAATGCAATCGGTACCTCCAGCTCAACTGCTGCTGTTCGGCTGGCGGAGATAAGATGGGTCGAACCAGGAGCATGTCCGTAGTTCCACATGACGTGGTTACCGTTCTTGACCAGTTCGATGTACTCGTCGAGTCCCGGATCCATCATCAGAGCGAAGTTAAACACGTAGACGCCTTTGATAGGTGCCCTAAACAAGCCCGTGGTGTTGCGGTAAGCATTACCGACGTTGGTTATCACCGTGTCGAATACCAGGGTCTCCCCCGCGCCTAGAAGGCTGAGTGTTGGAGGAGCCACCACTGCAGTGAAGGCAACAGCCGGGTTGTCCGCGAGGAACCCTGGCAACAAGACACGCGGTTTATACGTTTTGCAAACCAGGGTATACAGCTTTTTACACGTTAAATAGAAAAATATATCACAAAGAGAAACTCGTACATTAAATTCAATGTATATATAACTCATTCACTCCCTAAATCAGGTTTGACATCGTATAGTTTTTATTTGAAAAGAAATAATGGTGATGTTCAAAAACACGCATTAAATATTGTACTTTTTTACAATCTATTCTCGTTTCTTTTTCAGATTTGAAAATGTTTAATGCACTTTTTTATGTGTAAGCTTTTAAATTTCATAAAACAATAGCAGTAAAATAGAATAAATACGTTTCGACATCTTTTCCGCAGTACGCGTTGACAGTTCATTCAGGGCGGTCAGAATAGCCCGGTTTTCTTGTTTTAAAGCCCGGTTTTCTTCCTCAATTGCTGCCATTCTCAGATTGAGAGTTTCCAACATATCGTCAACATGTTTCGCTCCAATAACATTGGTTAAAACAAACACTATTACAACAGAAGCTATTAATCCCCTCATATTCAACACAGTTTTTGACAGCACAATGTAATGACAAAAAATAAATGACACACTTCTAATGACGGGAGTCGTATTTAGGCAGACAATGGGCTTGTCGAAGATAAGAACACTAAGCATGGCGTATATAAACAGTACATGAAAATCATTTAAACACCGACATGAGAACACACAGTCAAAGCCCGAGTATACATGTAGGTTTTTCTGAACTAAATAATCGATAATGGACTGTTGTCTGTCTGAGGATTTCATCTTTTTCTTACATATATTAAAATACAAGACTGGCCAGAATGACAGGTACAGTGGTACCCTAATATGTAATTTTTAAACATTACACTAGGATACGTACAAAACGAAATAACTGGAAAATGACATTTAGCATTAACATTTATACATAAATAAAAAAAATAAGTTATTCGACTAAGCATTAAGTAGACTGTTTTTCATTTATAGGAAGAGGAGCTGGAAGTCAACCCCGTAAGGTTTTGTGTAGTTTTCATACGCTACAACTACATGTACTAGGGTTACAGAGAAATCTATATAGCAAGTAGTATGTTAACGGCTTTTGCGCTATACATGTACACTCAGAGCGTATACAAAACGGAAGATACCTTTTCAAATAAGTCTTTAAATAGCAACATACATGTTGAAACTATAGTTTTTGGCAGTTTTTCATAGGAAGGAGGCTGCGGTCATTTTTTATCAAAACTACTGGTGTTTTATTAAAACAGCACGCAAACACATTTGTTCACAAATAGCCTGAATATCTTAGTGAAAGTCATGCATCTTAAATACATGGGATGACCATAACTACCATAAAGGTCAATTCTGTGTCTTATCAGACAGTATACAGTCTGTAGTGCATCAAGTCTTCATTCTACTCATTCTATCGTATGTCTGTTACCTGTATGAAAAGTCGCGGCAATTGACAATGTGGCGATGCATGATTTTCTGTGTGTTTTTATCATTCAGCAGATGCGACAGGGTAGAGGATATCTTAGAAACACTAAACCGTAGAGTCAGCGCACTAGAAGACGAAAATCGAGAGCTAAGGAGTGCTGTTAAAGCTTGTTTGAATAAATCGGACTCACAGGAATCAAAGCGTATGTTGATAAAATACAATTTACGTTGGTTAAATACAAAAAATGTACTTTGAAAAAGTATATTGCTAAAATACAATAAACATTGGTAAAATCACGTTGTCAGTGTTTTTTAAAACTAGTGAGATAATGTTCAAGACTCCCTTTTCGCAGTTGAATTAAACTATTTCGTTGGGCGTAAATAATTTAAAACATGCTTTTTAAGGATTCCTTGTTGAAGACCACCCCGCAGTTGCATTTACGGCAGTCGTTATCCCTACTCTTGAACTGCTAGGCCCAGGACAGACACTCATATTTGATACCGTTGTCACTAACGTCGGGGACGCCTATCGCAACACAACGGGCATGTTTAGGGCACCTATTCAGGGCGTCTACGTATTCAACTTTGCTCTAATGATGGACCCGGGATTTGACGAGTACATCGAACTTGTCAAGAACGGTAACCACATCATGTGGAACTACGGACATGCTCCTGGTTCGACCCATTACATCTCAGCTAGTCGAACAGCAACAGTCGAACTAGCGGTATTTTTTCCTTACCTGTTGTCTCTGTTTTGATGTTATTTGTTATCACAATTTAACAAGCAATTTATGTATGTTGAAAACAGAGCAAGGTGTTGTTATCTCAAGTCTGCTGTCAACCTATTTCTTCTGTTTTGCAAATGGGCAAAGTTATGCATTTTTTTATTTAAAAACAAAACACTATTTGTATTTATATCCTGGATTGTTTTTTGTTATTCTAATTTTACAAGCACTGTATGTTGCAAACAGATCTAGGTATTCAACTTACGGCTGACTTAGGTGAAGAATCAGTCAGTTACTCGCGGGGTAATGAGACCTGTACTGGTCAACCCAAGAACAATGGTTGGGCGAACCTATCGCCCTTAAATACCCTAATAAATGTTAAAACGGCATAAAGTCTAAAAATACAAACTCACAATCAAACAAACATACTTACAACCAAACAAAAATGTACTTTCTGTTTCAAGGCTGGTGACGATGTGTGGGTTCGAACCCAGGCACGGACTACACACGGACAAGGCAGAATACATGGCAACGGCTTCACCACATTTTCTGGATGGCTTACGGCACTGACAGAAGCATGAAACAAAACATGAAAAAAGTGAAACAGTAAAATTGCAATGATTAAACTAAGCTCTTCAACAACTGGCATTTTACACCGCTGTATTTGAATATGTTTCTAAATTCTTATTTCCATCCAATAAAATATAAAGCATGTTTGTGCTAACATTTTTTGTTTTAGAATCGAAATATCTGTTTTATTATTGGTTTACATTGCTCCTCATTAAAACATTTCACATACATTTTTTTCCCGCAAATTATAAAAAGGATTTATCAGTTGATCATACAAAACAATAAATTTGCATGATTTTACCGTGAAGGTGTTTCAAATACTGTTAACAAACCGTTTATTTGAAACATTTACACAATTATGAAGACGAAGAACGCTTGCGTAGTACTGTTGAACTTTTATGATTGTTTCATTCGTCGATCGCGTTGCGAAATGAGTCTGTAAATCTATTTTACTACATCCATTAAATCAGTCTGTGTCTAAAAAAATCCTATTTTCCGGAGAACAAAACATTACCTTAGTTTTATTAGTATTTTGTAAACAAGTTAGCCTCAATTACACTGTTTCAGAACGTGTTTTTTCTTGATGTTATATTTATTTTCATGTGTTCGCAGGTTATGCATATTTGGCTTTCTTACTTATAGCATTTGGTTTTTTTTGCTATGCTGACTACCGTACGTTTTGGGCGCGGTTAGCTTATTCGCCAAGAGCGGCGCTATGCCAATCTAACGGTTTGTTAGTAATGTAAGAAAAGGGGAGTCATAAGAAATGCATAGCTTATATGGGGAAAATAGCAGCCTCGGTTTTATAGAAGCTGTTCATCAATGACGCCCCCTAGCGCATAAAAGGAACTATTTTTTATAATGTAAACAACATACCCTCCATGATGCCAGAGGGCCAGCAAAATAATTATAGGTTATAACACGTCTATGGTATGCCAAGGGCCCGTATTGGCACACCTTCGGCAGTATTGGCCCGAGGGCTTTAGCCTGAGGGCCAATGCCTCCGAAGGTGTGCCAATACGGGCCCGCGGCATACCATAGCCGTTTTTTAACCTTTTTATTACATATCTTCGGAGGATTCCAATACTCTTAAACTAAAATAGCTCAAACTGAAAAGGGAGATAATAAATACTTTTCGTAAGAAGTCGTAGAGTCTAGTATACGTTTTATTTTCTTTGGGTTCTTATACCCGCCAAATGACGTCACGTGTGATGGCGTCATTTAAAGATGTGTTTACAAACAAACTGCTGAGAAGGTAATGTTATGGATAAATGTTACATTTATCTGTAATAATTGCATCTTTGTGAAGTTTGTTTCCGAGTTAAAATACAAATGGTTGATAAGAAGGTATGTTTCTTAGTATATTTTAAATTTCTTTCTTTGTGAGATTGTTATTTGAATGTGAACTGCTTATAAACAGTCGTTAACATCGGCGCGTGAATTCGATCGTGTGCCAATACGGCCGTATTGGCCCTCCCGGAAGTAGAAACCCCATATTTGGCACACCATTTTTATATGCCCGGCATTTGAAAAGGCATTCTCCTGGAATAGCCCCCTGGGGGATTAGCATCTAAACTACTTCACTTCATTCCGTTTGTTTAAAAGTCATTGAGAATGTCAAAAGAAATTCTTTTCCTGGGAATACACTCTCCCTCATACTAAATAAAAGCACTTCATTCCGTATGTTTTTTTAAGTAATCGAGAATGTCACCCCAAAAGAATACCAAGCCCCATTTCTTATTTGTTTGTCCCCCAAAGTAACCCTTTTCCAGAAAAAACTCTCCTTAGTAGCATATAAATAGCACTAACAAAATCGTCGCTCTATATTATACTCCTGGAATAGGCCCCGGGGGCTTTTCCTTTTGACATCTTGACTACTTCTCTTTATTCCGTATGTTAAACAATCTTTTAGAATGTCTCCCGTATTGGCACACCTGTGGACGCATTGGCCCTCGGGCTAAAGCCCTCGGGCCAATACTGCAGAAGGTGTGCCAATACGGGCCCTTGGCATACCATAGCCGTGTTATAACCTATAAGTACAATTTGGATTTACCTGAGGATGAATTTGGACGTTTTCTTCACATGTAGCTTCAAAGTCTAAAATCAGGAAATAATCAAAATGCTGTTCCGGTAATTGTGAATGTCGTAAATGTTGTTGAGCTCCTGCCATTATTAAACGATGTTTTCTTTGAGAAATTGGTTCCTGGAAAGATTCTCCTTTATTTTGTTCAAAAGGAGTTTTAGTTTTGATCACTTGATTAAACCACCCCTGCTTTTTCTGCAAGTGCAAAGACCCTCTAAAATGCCTAAGCGTAAATAAACTGACTTCCTGTATAGATAATAAACTATTGCACAACTTTCGATTTAAACTTCGATAACACTGAGAACAGATCAGTGTTGTCATATCGAAACTAATTGTGAAATTCCAGACTAGATTGTGTTGACATTTCCACCATGCTGGTTCCGGTTGATCACGTGACGCCCAAAACGACCTTGAACTTCAAGCGAATTATGATTCATCGTCGATTTCTGTCAACGTAGAATTTGGTAATTTCTTAATTTTTATCCCCTGTAATTGTCTAACCATAAAGCAATCGACTTATGTAATTAAAAATGCATCATATGTGTTCATGTGTTAACCTTTTATTCCATATTAAATCAAATTTGTAGGTATCTAAGCCCATATTAAAACAAAATGGCTGCGAAAAAGGAAAACATCATGATCAGCTGTCAGTATGTATACATAAAAGGTCTCCAAAATCTTTTGATTTATTTGATAAAAATATCTGTTTAGTAAGCTAACATAATTGAAAATAGCTGTCACCTTTTCCTAGTGTTGTGTTTTTGAAGAGTCTTGTAAATCAGTCAATTAGGGTATTTTCTTGAAAAAAAAAGTGATTTATGAAAAAATACTTCCTAGTCTCAGAACTGATACTCAATTATGTTTATCATTTGCATTTCACGCCATTTGGTATCAGTTTTCTTCCGTTTGTTACTCAACCATTTGCGTTTCTAGTTTTAGAAACGATCAATCTTGGACGTAATTAAACAAATGGTTAAAAGTTAACACTTCAAAACAAATGTAGTTGGAAACCCAAGCTGTTTTATCAAACAAAGGTAAATTATACTATTAACTTAAAAGAAGTTTCCTTACTGGGAGGTGTCCTAAACCCGAACAGTTTTGGAGGTTATTTGACAATATTTTCATTATTTATGAACAATTGTAAGTGAGATTTTGAACAAACAATGTTTGATCGAAGTTTTATCTAATATAGTAGCAAAAAATATTTGATGATTTTATTGCCACGAAAATTTACCTTGAAAAGTATAGTAGTTTTTAACCTTAATTTCAG
>Ga0224511_10002540_pt1 | contig 12391 bp, 6 predicted proteins | sample SF_May12_sed_USG_2_FD_169988 | JGI IMG/M metagenome (GOLD analysis project Ga0224511, IMG submission 169988) | Sediment microbial communities from San Francisco Bay, California, United States - SF_May12_sed_USGS_8_1 | ecosystem: Environmental > Aquatic > Marine > Sediment | place: USA... | reverse complement strand
GTCAGGTGACACTCTGAATTAGAAAACACAAAAGGAAGACCCCTTCACAAGCTGTCACAAGATCAAAGAAAATCAACCGCATTGGGCGGAGCTTGAACATTTGCAAAACGGTGCATAGTGGTTATGTTCTAATAAAGACCTTCAGCGAAGGAAATATGATAGCTCTGTGATAAATAGTGCACAAGAAAATGACTGGAAACCAGTTTTTACAAAAGTGACCCTTCTGTTGACCTTTGACATAGTGAACACAAAATCAATAGAGGCCATGTCCACACATTGTCCACATCATTTAAGATATCCAAATTACACACGACACTACATCTCATTCAGGTTAACATTTGTACTGAGTAATTATGAAGTTAAGCCCAGAAAAGCCAAATCCAGACACATGGACACACACTCGGACACATGGAAACAAGAACACCGAACCAAAAAATCGATGGCTTTATTGAGCTTTCCTTAAAAGGGCCAAGCTGTATGTATGTACACACACACAGATGAACTGATGGATGGACTGTGCAAAACCTATATGATTTCTACGATGTAATGAGGCATAAAACGTTCCATCCTATTTATTTCAGATGAAACAATACATTAATGTGGGAAGATGTAGTAGTAATACCTTGTTCATTGACCAAACAAATTTGGCAACGTGTGTCTTGTGTTTCATCCCAATATTTGTTGTCTGCATGCTCTCTGATCATTTTCTGAAACATGTTTGATATAAAGAATTGCTACTTCAGGAATAAAATTATAATAAAACAAAGTACAGGACATAAGATTATGCACAAACATGAGCAATTCTACCTACAATGTACATGTTTCTTTATTGTGATAAATTCGCAAGGATCCTAAACTAAACAGCTGTTTATCAGTCCATAGATAATAGTGAATTTTATAAGATGCACCCAAAAACATCCAACATGGCTACTATGTTGAAGGAGACAATGAACCAAACAAATCCACTACGTTGCTCATATTTGTCATGTTTCATTGAAAACCATGAACAATTCTGGTAAAAAACACAAGATTATCTTACAGGTCTCTAGGTCATCCCAACAACATGGTCACTCCAGAATACATACTTAAAACTTTGTTTGCAGGGATATAATATGACAGCCAGAAATATTAATAAACAAGAGGGCCGTAATGAACCTGGTCCACTCACCTACACCCCATGGCCTTAACCATGCATAAACATTTTAGCAATAATGACAGGGGGTCAGCAAAGGATGATTTTTGTTATGTTTCATAAACTATAACTGTGCTGTACAGGACAGTCATTTTAAGATTTTGCCCTTCCATACATCTTTTAATCATAATGTAAAAAGCAGGATTATTTATTTCCCCCATGGCATATGTTTGAACAACTCTGGCATTTAACCATTAGACAATGTTAAATATCCAATATGAAAGCCATTGTATTTTCAGACAATGAGATGTTTAAAAATTGCTTTTAGACCATCTCTCCATCCCTTATTCCAGTCCTTTTATTTACCTATGGTCAGTGATTTATTTGTCAAAATGGGGTGTATCACACTGTATATGTGTCCTAAAGTACTGATGCTTAACAAGTGTATGAAGTTTCAACTCATGATATTAATAAAGTTTTACTTTAAAGTAAAACTGTTTAACCAGGGAGAGGACACTGACCAAGGAGTGACAAGATTAGCTTGAACTTTTCTTTAAATGGAGCTTTAACATAAATTCACACAACAACATAATGCATGGTCAAAATGGTATGGTCTTATTATGTTAGATGTATATAATGTTATTCATCTACCATTTAATTATATCACTTACTTCCAATTCCTCCACTATATGAAGTGAATAAGAATTTGTGTTGTTTGTCTCTAGCGCAGGGTCAATTCGTCCGATGCAAGATTTTGAAAGGGCTGCTACTACACGCATGGTTTTTATTTTCCAGATTTTCATCTGCCATAAAGAAAATAAAAACAAGTTGATAAATTTTTGTCACATGTTTCATTATTACAGGAATTATTTTTCAAACAAAATGAAACAATGTTTTAACAAAAAGGTACGTTACAGTAAAACAGTGAACACCTTGGCACATATTCACTATCACTTTTAGAGACTAAAAATTAGGATTCGACTCAAAGCCCAAAAATAGCATTCACAATTTCTTTTAAGTCTGATAACAAAGTGTACATGTACATTAAAACACCTAAGACGCTTGGTTGCTCCCTACGACCTCTTGAAAAAAATAATGTTCATATATAATCAAATGCAAACTTGTGACCCCTAGAGAAATACCATTCGTCTGATATTTTGTCAAAATCCAGTGAGCAGTTTTAGAGGGAAAAAACTGGCCATGCCACCTTGGGACATAAAAATTACAATTAAGGACCTTATTAGTTAAAAGAAGTGTTTTATAATTTTTGTAAACTGTGTAAATTCTTATAGATAAAATCTGAAATTCAACTGTACTTTGGAACTATCCAACTATCTTACCTAATGTTAACTATTTTGTCTCAATGTGATTTACATTGCTTATATCTTGATGTCTTACAATGACTTACAATGGACAAACACAAGTTAAAATGTTTAAGCTAATGATTCATATTTTAAATACAGATGAATAACTGTAAGTCAAGGCAAACCTGTACAATAGTCTCCAACTCAAACAAACTGACTTTCCTCAATGTTTTCTCTTGATTAAATTTCTCTGTTGGAGATCTCCCTGTCAACATCTCTCTTATCACTGAAAAAGAAACAAGATACTAAAAGGGCAACCACAATCATGGTGACAATGACAGGTATAAATGGCTTTCTACTCATATAATTTTCTTATTAAGTGTTATTTATATCAAATCTTTTCATTTTATTTTTGAAAAAATAACTTGATTTTCCTCCTAAAAGCTAAACAAGTTTTGCAGTATGTTAAGTATACTAAATAAATTATTATTGCAAAAGGAATGTAAAAATGATTTTTGGACAAAACAATAACTAGGGCTCCGTGAATTGGAGCCATATACGCCCAAATTATGAGCCATCAGAGGGATCATCTATCGGCCAAGGCCAACAAAGACACCAATTATTGAGCCCTGAGCTAAGTATTTTATTCCCCAGGTTTCAAGTAATTGAGAGGACAAGGATTTTATGTTCCAGAAAACTGTGCAGTCTGCGAATTAGTCTACAAGCCCGAAGCCCGAGTCGAGTAAAAGGCCGGTCGGTCGATTAGAATTGTATGCAAGGTAGCCCGACCGGTCGATTTAAAATTTGAAGTAAAATTTTAAATAAAGAAACAAATTAACATAAAAACTGATTGTTGAGGTATGTGTTCGTAAGAAAACACAAACAAGATTAAAATAAATGCAAGTCAACTCATTTCCAATACGATTTGTATGAACTATGACAACAACAAAAAGTTTGGGCTATTACATTTTCATTCGGGCTATGGAAATTTTTTATTTTATTAGCTCGAAGGGCTATAGTCGAAAAAAAATTAACGCGCAGACTGATAAGCATAATTAGGAATGACCTTTTTAATGCTATAACACTGCTTAAACAAAGCGCAGTAAAATATTTACATTCGATGTCTAATATATGTATAACTTGGACGGTATAATACACTTATATTTGCAAAGACTATTGTACTGGATGGTAGCCCAAAAACATACCTTTTAACTGTCTATTTTATACAATTCAGATTTTAACAACAAGTCATAGATTCTGTACAAACAGTATCTTTTGTAATATAGAACGTGTGTGTTACAGGCAGGCTCAAATCCCATGTAATCATCATGATCTATCCTAAATAATAGATCAAGGGTTCGCCCTTCAGGACGTAAACCATAACGGTATATTAGAGGTAGGTAACATCGTTTAAACCTCTCAGCACGACAACGCGCGACTGTTTCATTTGCAGAATATTAAACGTTTCGGAAATTTAAAAAAACATTAAGTCAAGTAAAAATCAAAGTAGGACACTTTTTAAAAAACCAATACCACTGTATGTTAATAAGCCAGATGATTAATTCTGAAATATTTAACTGCACAATCAAAAATGCCGTCGTGCACATTTGTACAGCTGGAATATGGAATGTAGATATAAATATGTATGACTACGACTCGATCTTGAACACGCGTGCTGTTTACCTAACACTTGAATGGCGTTGTTTGTTTTTGTAACGACAAAGGAAAACCATATTTGATCAAATGTCGTGCATTTACAGTTTCAACGTTTTTGTCAGTTTTACCACATACAGAAATGAATGTAAAAAACAAATTATATAGGCCTACTGTAATGTTTTCATTTGACATTTATTAGCAGCATTGCATATATTTAAGTCCTACTATATTGTGTTGCCGTATAGTTATTGCGTTTGATACGCACCTGATGCCTGCATAGAACAACTGCAACATGTAAGTTACATGTACTCTACAATATACCGTATACCCTTTGAGTGTTGTTCGTATGTTACAGGTTGCCGAGTACGAAGCTGGCTTTCAGTATGAAGATCTAAATCGTAAGTTTTTTTGTAATCAATGACCAAAACCTTTAGCACCGTTAACTCCTCTCTTTTGCTACTAACATGAGCTTCTTTAACAAAAACAATTAATCACATACAAATATTAAAGCAGTGGTTTATTACGACTGCTAACAATAAATCATACGTTGGTTGGTTAGTGGTTTGTTTAGTTTGGTTGGTTGGTTGGTTGGTTGGTTGGTTTGTTGGTTGGTTGGTTGGTTGGTTGGTTGGTTGGTTGGTTGGTTGGTTTACCGCATTCTTTCAAGACTGATTATGATATATCAGCATGTCCATTAAGCGTTCCAGGGTTCAACGGTACTAGTCCTAACTAGTCCTTTTGCAAGGTACTACGCACATCACCCAACTGTAAGCGACAACTGAAAGAGGTTATCTAGTATCAATCATTATGGACACTGCTCTAACTAGCTACATATACCTTAATTATATATAAATAGCAAATCGTCCACACTTCAAAACGGCTGACACATTTAAATTTTTATCAGAACCGATTTACGATTCAGTGCGAATAATCCTTGTTCTTTAAACATGGAATCGATCATATCACTGCTGTCAATTAGTCCACTTACATATTTCCAGTTATCTTCACTGATACAACCGTTATTAGCTTTAATGTAAAAAATGCATATCTATAATTTTTTAATTTATGTAATTGATTCATACAAGTGAAGTTGGCGTAAACAGCTGGAAATCATGTTGTGTGACCAAATTATCACACAAGTACGAAGGCGGGTCGCAATAAGTTTGATAATCAAAACACTATTCCTACGGACGCGATGTCTTATACCCATTCCTTATAAAGCTCTTTAGCAACTTTCCGCACGTTTTAGTGTGCGGAACCTTTAGGGTCAGACTGATGTCAATTTTTTAATTGCTTAAGCGAGTTCATTAGTGGAAGTACCGTATTGGGCGTCCTATGGCATGCGACTAATTTAACACCCACCCTTTTCAGATGACGGCCGTGTCTCGCTGACGGAATACATGACAGCGTTACGACTTCCACAAGATATTGCCGAGAAGTATTTCAACCTTTATGATACCGATAAGGACGGCTATCTAACCCACAACGTCATCGGTACTTTCATTCACTTGGTCGACACAAACCGTAAGTACACTTTTTAAAATATATGTGGGTTTGTTTAGTGTGGCTCCAATTTTCAAACAATTTTTCACAAGGTAAATATGCAGACAGAGTCCCGCAATATTATTGAGGTTACAATGTGTTATAAAATATACCCCCAAAACATTGTTTATTTTAAAGCACGTGAAAGTAATTGTTTTGTAGCTCACTACGTATGCGGTAACTGTTGCTTGATTTTTTAATTAAATTAATTTAATTTATTAATTAAGTAATTAACGTAACCTATACGAACTACGTTTGAATCGTGTATATTAAATCATATCAATAAACGAGTGTCCGGCATAACGCCGTGTCATGTTCTTGTAGGTACCAAAATATATATGTTTGAGTAAATTAACAATTAACAAACAAACATTTTTGTCACCGATACCAGACCATAGGAAAGTTCCTTTACTGTTTGCTTAGATAAATCGATTTGTACACAACAATTAAGACAAATACTTTAAACGTTAAAAGATAGTTTTGAAATTAAACAAATGTTTGCAGACGATGATCTGGTGGACAAGAACGAGTATAGTCACTACCTGACAGGGGTAACTATGGCTACGTTTTACAACTATTTTCCTTAAATGGCATAATCATTTTACATTTGCTATATTATAACTGTTTTGTGCCAAACAAAGAAATACACATTTTAGAACCGGGGTTAAATTTGAATACGTCTTTCGTATTTCCAGGTTACACAGTGTCTCTTTTGCCACGGCACGCATGGTCATGGCACCAACTGCAACCACTAAAGTTTGTCGTCACGTCCGGTGCAAACAACAGCAACTGCATGTCACTACTTTAATGCTTAACGTTTTGCAATGTATTGTGTTACGACTAAACTAATAAACTTGTTCTAAATATTATTGGTTTTGGTAATAAATGTGTAACACAATAATATAACTTAGCCTGATGATAATTTAAGAAGGTCATAATCGTCATAATCTAAATATTGAACACTATTATTCTTAAATGTGTGACACAAATTGTTTTGTTGTCATTAACCTTTAATTCAGAGTTGTGCCTCTTATTTCGTTATAAGCCATTGTCCTTTCTAGTTCGGAACCTCGCGTAATTTACTCGTTCATATTCATTGGTAATCGGCTCGGTATAGTTTCTAAGCTCTTAGTGAGTATATAAACCACTAGCACTGTACATCTGGGGCAGTTCGTGTACAACTGTCGACCGGCGCACACCACAACGGTAAAATAAGAGATTACTTCACTGGGATTCTAGGCTAAAAAGATAGCTGGGACAATTCACTGCTTGAGGCAGCATCGCTGTATCAGCAGATAAAACATTTTGGACAGTAACCCGTGCGCCTTGGGATGCAGAGATTATTCTCCAAAACGCCATATAACTCCAGAGAGCAGATATAAAAAGCGACGAGAGAAGTTTTAACAGGTTTATGCTATTCGACTCGAATTATTTGACATTTGACATATTCTTATATATTCCAAGCGTAGATCGTGAATTATTTCGGAAGAGGTCCCGGTTTCGACATTTCATACTTCTACAGTCGTTGCTCACGATTATTGCCCTAATGAACGAACATACATTGTTGGTTTCGATAATTCATTTAACATCTTTAGTAACGTACGTGATCATAATAAGATGGTATAAAGATACATGAAATGGAATTTCAAGATAAGTGTCTAACATGACTTTTACGCTTTTACTTAAATGCGTGCACGTATTTTTATGTTGATTATTTTTGTATAGCATCTCTTTGTCTAGATTAAAGTAGTTATTAACTACTGGTAAACAAAATGTAACGTTCAAGCCTTTGGCATGTCCATAATTGGATATGTATATTTTCATGGTGAAAATGCTTTTTGTTTTTATCGATATATAGAGTTGTTTCAATGGCTTTAATTTACTGGCCAAGTCTTTGTGGTGACAATTCATTTAAATCGAAAATGCATACAAACACATCACTTACTTTTTTATTAGTTACTGGTGAACATAATTTTAGTGATCAGATAAAGGACACCAGTAAAAATGCAACATAGTTTATTGAAACGCAGACATGGACGGAAGCAGAGTAAGCAAGATTCAAGCAAAATACTAAGAGACAATCATATATAAGTGGTTATGGCAAACAATAAAAAACGTACACTCGACAACCGTATTATTCGTTGTATTAAAGCTAACTAAAAGCTACTACTTCACTTATGGTAGACCAGTTGATGCGTTTGGAACACCACATACAGACACGGCACACTCGTAATAAAAGCCATGCATTGTTAAATCGATAAACAATCCTTAACGAATGCATGATCCATTTTTTACAGTTATGTCTAGAACGTTTGCGCGGTAGCACAATGTTTATACTACTTTGTTAGTTTGTAAACTGTTTCTAACACAGTCGACAGTCCAGTGACATCAATACATTTGATCTTAATAAACAGTTCTGTGGGATTCGCTGTCATCAAGGTTTCACTTGGAATGCTGACGTCATACTCGTGCCCACTTGTATAGTCGAGGTCAAGAACGTCAGAGTAGCCATTAAGCGTTCCGATGACAACACTGTAAGCAACAGGGACATCTTGTGTGAGGTGGAAAGCGTCTCCCCAGTCTAGTTTCAACGTCTGTCCAACGCGTGTCGTAGCGATAGCAATTCCTAGAGTAGAAATATGGCGTCTGCATTTCATTTAAAGATTTAAACATTTCAACGATTGAACTGAGTAGTTTAGCATAAAACATGTTCATCTAAAAATAACCAATGTAGTGTATATAGTATTTCAATAAACAAATCATACCGGATAACCGCGGTGATGTTGCTGATATTATTATCGGAGTCGAGATAGGATCGCTTTCGTGACTGCCACTATTAGTAGCTCGAACCCTTGCAATGACGGAGTCGGCGGAGGATAGACCAAGGCCACACTTTGAAACAGCGGTTCTGTTACCGACGTATGTCCAATCCATAATTGTGTTGTTTGTGATGTCAAATAACTCGAAGTCATATCGCATTATAGGTGAGGCGTCCTCAAAGCCATGCCAATGAAACTGGACACACGTTTGATTAGACTGGATATTTGCTGACGGTGCAACATCGGGGAAGAACTCTTGTGTTGAATTCATTGAGAGAGGAGTAAATTCAACGTAAGCGTTTCTTGTGATCGGTTTTTCCAATGATATGTGAAAAGGGTCCGACGAAATCGCTGTTGCAAGCTCAACAACGTTCACACATTTCACGGTGACATATATGACCAAACCGTGAGTTAGGTTTAGGCCATTTGAATAACAAGATCCAATTGTGTCTGTAACCCAGGACTTTTCTAAATCATCAAGAAAAGGACGACAACCTGTGTAAATAAGAAAAAAACTAAATATTTTACTTATAGTGAGCAATATTTATTATTATAATATATTTCTAAGAGGGTACATTAACTTAATGGATAAATTTAAGAAATAACTACAATCTTACCAATAGAACAGGTACAATACTGTATGTCGCTCTCTACATCCGAAACTGACCATGTTGCAAATATCTTCTCCCGCGTTAGCCCCATTTCTGTTTCGTTTACGTCCATTTCCTTCACGTTCACTTCAAGAGCCTTAACCACAGGCGGTGTGTGGTCAATTTTAACCGGGGAAGAATTCTGAAATGATCGCTTTAGACCAGCATGGTTTTCTGCCATAACCGTGATGTAGACACTACTTCCGTGAGAGAAGTTTCCTGTGATCAGGGTAATCAAAACAGGCGCATGAATATCAGTTAGCGGCTGAATTTGGAAAGACCTCGGTGATGTTCCAGCTCCGACCTGGACCTATATATAAAGAAAATAAAATTAACTGAAAATACTAGTTATTGTTGCGATGTATAAATGTAGTTGTCATGTTTAGAGAAATATATGCAAGCAAACGAGCATAACATTTAGAGGTAAACCTATACTTGAATATGGTATTCGAAAACTAAACAAACATGAACATACCTTTTGGATGCCACTGTCCACATCCATGACCGACAGCAAAACTGACACTTCATTTGAGGAAAGTTGAACAGCTTCAAAGGCACACGAATCATTTACGATCAATTCGTTACATTCGCTGACTGATACAGATCTTTGCATGTCGTTAATCCTATCACCGGTATATGTCAAAGTAAAGTTATGATCTGCTGTGTTTATTGGCACGAACTTGTGTGTAAAAGAAAACGAACTGTCAAAATGACCTTTCAATGGGATTGGTGTACCCAAGGTGTCTATTTGCAAAACGAGGTTTACAGATGTTATGTTAGAAATCGTTCCGTGAATAGAGTATATTTCATTTTCTTGCAGTTGAATAACAAATGTATCTATTACGCTTTGCGTGTCAGTTTTTGAATCCACAACGATATCAATGTTTGATAAGTTACCACACTGATAACCGGATGGTGGTGAAACGTCTACAGTAACTGGGGCTGACATCACGACGTCGCTTTCATGCCCGGCAGCGTCGATGGCTTTGACGGCGGCGCGATAGGAATATCCGTGATCTAAATGCGGTTTGCGAAAAATAAACGTTGTTTGCAATCCAACAGGAATAAATTGTAATGGGCTTGTGGGTTGAAAATCTTTAACCAAAGCAATAACGTAGTTTTGAATCCCAGAGCAGTGGTCTTCAAATCCATGCCAAGACACTCCAAATTCCGAAGTTAAAGACTGAAAACTTGTATCTTTATGCTTTGCGGTATTGAAAACCACTCCATTAGAAGGCTTGTTGATATCGACAACAAATCCATCTGACGATATCGTGGTGAATAAACCGACACTGTTCACTGCAGTTACTGTAAAAAAGTACCTAACTGCATGTTTTAAGTTTAGGTTTCGGTATTCCACAGAAGTATTCAGTCCAGTATCGACTGTCGTCATCACATCATCCGCTGAAACAAAACAATCTACAGATGTGAAAACATCAAACTATATTTAAACCACTATATTTGTTAGTTTTCTTAATAAACGCAATGATTTAATTAGGCATATTGTAATTTGTGTACGTTATTATATCACGTTAACAACATGGAAAGTAAGTTATATATTTACCATTCGGAGATGTGCCGATTCCTACTGTATAATGCACAATTTTGCTTTGCTGTTCACTGAACACACCATTCCAACATGCGGAAATTGAGTCATTCCAGTAGATAAAATCTAGGTCTTTATCACAAGCTGCACTCCCTTCGATAATGTAGCGGCCTCGGCGTACGGTCGGTGGCGTATGATCAATCGTAATTGGAAGCGAGGTAAAAACGGTGAAGGATGAAGAATCGTGCCAAGCCCGAACATACACGACGTAGTGTTCGTTATGAACAAGTGATTTGTTGGTCGGAAGACAATAAACAAAATGGTTCCTTATACCTATATCATTCCAAGGACGCTCAGCTTTTAAATCAAAAATGCCATCGCCGATGGGGTGATTGTGAACACCTAAACTCCATTCAAATCTTTGAAAACTGTCCTTCAATGGTTTTGGTTCGGTTTCTGACCAATGCCCCGCAAGACAAGAAGAAGAGGCGGATACAGGGACACTGTTTTTGTAAAGGCTGTTAAACACTTGAAGGTTTGTTTTGGTGACTGTTATGTTCAACACGTTTTCCGTGCAACTGTTCGCTGCAGTATTGTTCATAACGCATGGTTGCCCAACTACGGAACATGTACACTCATTGTTACACGAATGAATGTCGCACTCATGTTTCTGGATTCTCAGAGAACCTTGTTGGTCTGTTTTCGTATTTTGAATTACCATTAGTGTTGTTTTGGACACTGAACTATTGAGACCGGCACCATTAATGGCCCATACTGATACAATTATTGTATCGCCGTTTTTCAAAGATTCAACGAGGGATATTGTAGCACATTGAGTCTCTGACGTAGGATTGTGATTAGCGACCACTATTCCATCTGACAGCTCGTGGGAAAAGTATGATCTAGACACAGTGAGGAAGTATTTATCAACAGTCGACTCCTGGTCGTAGAATCCATACCAACCGAGTGTGATGTTGGACAATGATGCATTTTGTGAATTTACGAAATTGTTCCATGTATTCAGTTGGTGCGATTGAAGGCCTCCCATATGTGGAGGTGTCGCGTCGACCAGAAGATCGTTTGTACCTTCTGTGGTACAAAGACCAGCGGCGTTACATGCAGTTACTTTTGCAACGTATTTGTCTCCGTTGTTCAACCAGTTCCCGTCTTCAAGAGTAATTGTGTATTGATTTTCCGACCCAATTACAATATTTTCAATTGGTAAATGACCGTCATGATGCGTCATTAGACTTATCTTGTGGTGAACTATTGGACTTTCCTTGTCAACGAATTCCCAATTTAGTTTGAGAAGTGACCTATCCCATTGCGTTGTATATCCTCTTAATGAAGTTTCATCGATGTTGAATGTTGGCCTGGTGTTAGTGACTGGTGGTGATTCGTCAATATAAAATCCATTTGATGATTCGGATACGTTCAGACCAACCTTATTAAAGGCCCAAACACTGGCAAACAGTTCAGTATTTACAGGCAAAGATAAATTTGACCTAATAATATTTGAGTGTAAAAGTGCGTTGAATCGCCTTACAACATTGCATTCACGTTTTGTGCTTCCTATGCAGACTTCAAACCGTTCAATTTCAGACTGTGCATCTTCAAAGCCTGTCCATTGAATGTGCACGGAAGACCTGCCAAAAGTAGAACTAGACGTTTGTTCCTCTGGACATTTGTTCTCCATGACTTTGTAGGGGACGGACATTTGTTCACCCTTAATTATATCAACT
>Ga0224511_10002539_pt1 | contig 12392 bp, 8 predicted proteins | sample SF_May12_sed_USG_2_FD_169988 | JGI IMG/M metagenome (GOLD analysis project Ga0224511, IMG submission 169988) | Sediment microbial communities from San Francisco Bay, California, United States - SF_May12_sed_USGS_8_1 | ecosystem: Environmental > Aquatic > Marine > Sediment | place: USA... | reverse complement strand
GAGATCAAGGGTACATTGTGAGACCATGTTTTTCACTTCACTTACACTTGAACTGTCACATGAATATGGAATAAATGTTTACCGAACTGCATGGTATTTGACTAGAACTCTAATCATAAAACCCCTCATGGTGACTCTGATAACGAATTATGGCACCACACGGGTATTAGTTGTGATATGTTTTAAATGTGACCGCCAGAGAAGATTTATCGGTGAAGTGCAATAGCTGAATGCTCACCTCATGGTTACTTTGGTAATAGATTTCTGCCATTACACTGATCCTAGTTGTGCCAGTTTTCAAATCTAACATTCAGAAAGGTACACGAGTCAAGAGCAATTTGATGAACGCTCACCTAAACACAGTAGCGGGCGTGTCAGCCGGTTTCCGCGCCTTTTTCCGTTCTGGTTGGCCAACTCGCATATTCCTATTACCGACAATAGACTGCAGAATCTCCAAATTACGCCGTTTCTCATCCACTACCTCAGCCAAGTCACCATCCACTTCTACAACATATATGATGTCAGCAAAATGCCATCCAATGAGGCCAACAGCATATTGCGCTTTCAGCCAGAAAACAATAATAATAATCTTTAAAACACAGTTTACAGCTTTGGGGCCAGCTGCACCGTCATCTAACTTTGATAAGTCAGCAACCAGAAACGAAATCAGAATAAGTTCAGTGGCGCCCGCAATAAGTGGAAGAGTGAAAGTTAGTACCCAGTGGCTATGGATGACCCTTCACTTCAAAAGCCCAAAACAGAGGACCTTTACTCAGAGCCAGTCCGTATTCCCCATACACACCGCCTGCATACATGGGTTGTGTCGCCACTCTACCCAGCGCATGGAGTTGGAGGGGAGGATAACTCTTTGATCTGATGGGTCTTACCTGCTGGTTGTCCCTCTTCCTGGTCATCAGACTCTATGAACTTTTCAGTCAGCTTGAATCTTTCATCTAGGTATGACTGCTGCATACTGAGTAACTGTAACAAGCAAGAGAGCTTTAGAAAACGAAAGAATGATGATGATGCCGAAGGCAGATTTCTTATCACTTGTTGTTATCATGATGGAGTGGGATGGCACTGAGCCGGTTTTTCGTTCCCCTATTCAGAAATGAAGAATGGAGGGATGGTTCGATATGCTACTAGTTTGATTTACCCAAACGAAAAGAGTGGAACAGGAAAATTTCCAATCAAATGTTTGTGATATCTTTCTTAAATTTCATTGTAGATTGAAGATTGTGGGCATTCGACTATTCCATCAAGCAAATATAGCAAGCGTGAGTGCGCTCTGTAACGAGCTCAAACTTCTAGAGGACAAGGACAACTAAAAGACCTAAACCCAATATCCATTTAGTATGACCTCAGTGGTCAAGCTGCGGAGCTATTTCGCTGGTAATATGTTTATGGTTTACATTACCTTCTGTCCTTTCTCGCCCTCAAACTGAGGCTTATGAGCAAACATCTCATTATAGTTCTCTTCTTCACTTGAGCTACCATCAAATATTGTCTATAACGACAGAAAGGGAGTGTTATCTGATAGATAATAGATAGAAGGTAAAGTTGGCCTAAACAACAATTGAATACATGTACTATCATGCACATGCATTGATTCTTATAACATTACCCACATTCCAGAAAAAATACTGCATATATATATACATATATATAAAATCTCCCTAGCACGTCCTTTGTAACTGAGGCTGGTTGGAGCTGTAGGAGCTAGAAATTATTTGAGAAGCTTATTCTCACAATGCATGGTGACTAGGATTTGAAGCTAGGATCGTTTGATCTTGTGCCAAGCGCTCTAGCTATGAAATCCTCTTGCTATGCTCTAGACATCGGTATTTCAAAAAATGGATAAATTACATTAGTGGTCTTCGAGTATATGGTATGTATAATAGGTATTATATGCCTACAAATACCATATTTCAGGAGTTTTCAACTAATTTTTTAGATGTGCCATATCTTGGGCTGCTGACGAGCGTCATTTAGTTTGATTATATATGCATACCTACCAAAACTTTGGATGGCCAACTCAATGGAATGGACCTTTATATAAGTGTACACGCATTAATTGCAGTTGAAAACCCCTGCCATGTATGGATATATTGGCAATTGGGGTTTGTAGTTTGTAGTTTGTTTCATGTGTTAGTTATTGATACCTTCTGTCTAGAAGACGTGCTTGGTTCTGTTTCACCAGCAGCAGACACATCATCACCATCGTCGTCAGAGTCAAACACTTTCCTCTTATTACTGACCATGTCCTAAATCATAAATGTGCAGAAAGGTCATCTCAATAGCAACTCGCAGTGATGCAACGAGATGTAAATGATTAACTAAGACAAGGCTTTAAATTGCAACAGCCACCACTATCTCTATCCGTGCACTGGTATGCTAGCCAACATATTCTTACAAGGACACGCATAAGGCCTATCTTGAAATCTCAATGATTGCTACCATCGCAGCCAAAACGCACCAATTATGCTGGTTTTAATACAGAAATGCGAGATAGCTTGGGGGTGAGAAATACCATGTCAAACTTGCCATTTAATTTCTGGCTAATTCTTCTCGCGCATGACAAAGCTGTTGGGTTGGATATTTGTTTCTCACTAGTTACTGCTTAGCACGGAGCACCATGTGAGGGTCATTATCAACGCTCCAGGTTGTGGGTCAGTCAACCTCAATATGTTTACACATCACCCGCCGAAACTCGGCTACTCTTCCCGAGAAGGGAGAGGCGTACCTTTAACTACCGTAGTGTGGTCTTGACCCTAATTATCCACCGGTTGGGACTTTCATTTTTCACCAAAGATCCGAACCCATGCTAGCACTTTGGAGTGAGAGACTTGCATAGAGTTATCTCTAACGCTAACTCTATAGAGGCTTGGTAAAGGCCACTAACAAAAAACAAACTGCCGGTAGTGGGGCTTGAGCCCGCGATCTATAGATTGCAAGCCCCGGCTAGGTACCAACTATCCCAGCTATCCTGGCCCTATGTTGGCATGTGAATTGCTACATAACACATTGGACATTTCATGGACCACAGTGACCAGAATGAAAACAGACGAATTCACTTGCCACAATGTGTTCTCAAGATCCCTATCGTTCCGTCTCATTGGAAAGTTTTCAAGAATAGGCCCATTGTAACCGTAGCCTGTCTAAGACATCAGTTGTTTCATCCCTGTCCCCATAAAGCTATCCTCCCCTAGGATAACTCTATGCATGCCACACTCACCGGGTTTTTCAGCGATGCTTGTATCATCTGTTGCTGTTTCTTCAATTCCTCTTGTCTGGCCTGCAGAGCATCGAGTCGCCTCTGATTGGACAGTTTGTGTCGCTCAGACGCAGTCAAGAATTTATCGCGACCTTCACCCCTTTTTAATCCAGCTGCCGTCTTTTTAGCAATTGGCGCAGAATCACTATCGCTGCTAGAGCTTGATGAAGCCGTAGCAGCTTTCTGTTGGGTCGATTTTACAGCTTGGGCCTTTGCTATCCGTTTATTGGGGGAGGCGGGTAATGGTGTCGACTTATCTTCAGACTCGGAGCTGCTAGATTCAGCCAGGGACTTTTCCTCCGTAAGGATCTTTCGTTTTGTCATAGAGGGTGCAACAGATTCAGCGGCTTCAGAGCTGCTATCGGAGTTTGAAGATGTGCTGTCTACAGGTTGCTTGCTTGGAGTATTCAGACGAGACATTTTTTGACCAGTATCTTTTCCTGACTTAGTCAGAGATACCAGTTTGGCGTTTTTCTTGGTGGGTGGCTCATTCTCAGTATCATCAGAGCTTGAAGACTCTGGTCTTTCAAGTTTTTTCATCGGCTGAATCGAGCAGACCAATTTGATTTCCTTACTAGAGACTGGTTTAGTGGGTTCAGATTCAGAGCTGGAAGAAATCGAATCACTACTTTCTGCTTTTTTAACGCGAATCTTGTTTTGACTTGCTGGCTGTATTCTAGGTTCCTCTTTGTCACTATCATCACTTTCGGAGCTTGAGGAATCAGGTTTTTTCTGCTTTTTGACTGGCTGAATTTTTTGGGCTTGTTTGGATTTTGCAACAGAGGCTGGTCTCTCATGTTTTGATTCAGAAGTTGACAATGAACCACTTTGTGCCTTTTTCGCAACTTTCTTTTTTTGACTCGCTGGCTGTATTTTAAGTTGCTCATTGTCACTATCGTCACTTTCAGAGCTTGAAGATATTGGCTTATCCTGCTTTTTGATTGGTCGACTTTTGCGGGCTGGTTTGGAATTCGCGCCAGTGGTTGATTTGGCAGTTTGTTCCTCCGAACTCGATTCAGAATCTGATGTATCCTCAGCCTGACTGACGGCCTCAATGAGTACTTGTGGCTTTGCCCCGCTGGTTGACGATTTGTCTGTCTTAACATCTCGTTTCGTAGGCAGACTTGCCGAGTTGAATGTTATTTCATCATCTGATGAGGCATCCTTCTTATCTCGGCTGACTATACCAGAATCTGTATCACTGTTCATATCCTGTTTCTGTTCCTCGGGGGCTGGGTAAAATGCGCGAGTACCCGCAAACCCTGGCAAGGCCTGAAATCCCCCACCCTTGGGTTTGGATGGGATTCGGTTAGTTGACATTGTTCGATTGCCGTGCCACATAGTCTTATTTTCCAGAAAGGACTTTGAAGGGGGTGAATCTGAGTCACTTGAATCTAACCTCGACTTTGTTTTGTCAGTGGTTGACAGTGACTGTAATCCATCATAGGTTAGCAGTGATACTACAGGATCGTTCTTCTGCTTTTCAGCAGAAGCATTTTTTGCAGTTGATAGTTTCTCGTTATTAGACGTCTTGACTGTGTTTTTACCAGCATCTTTTGTTGATTTCATTAACGATCGTTTAGGAGTTGCAATTTTAGGTTTTTTGGTCAACTTCATTCCCGTAGCGGATTTGTTTGGCGGAGGAGACGCAGATTCTGTGGCAGACTCAGAATCTGAGTCAAATTTTGAACGCACGTGCCCATTTGTGGATGCAACTACTGTTGGTCGGACGGCGTCAGCAGACACAACCTCCATAACATTCATAGCTGCTTTCATGGCTGTCAGAAAAAAAGAGAAATCATCAACTCATTTCGTTGAAAATGTTTACACTAGCTACGCCAAAAGTACTGTCGAGACAGTTGCCACCCTAATCGATAGCTATCAGTCAGTTAAGACAGACGGGACACCACACTCCATTTAATCAGAGATATAAGCAAAGCTGAACGTAAATCAATTACGACCTTGTTCTTCTCTGATGATCTCTTGGGCAGATCTATGAGATTTTTTCTTCTTTTCCATTGGCTGCAAATCATCAAAATCCCCGATGCGTCGTTTATAATTGGGATCCTCATTTGGCGTGTCGGCATCTAGGCTCCAAGTGAGTTCTGTCACAGTGGTGTCAACCATCTACAAATGGGTGTCAAAATAACTTGAAAGAAAAATATAGTGAGCGAAGAGTGTAAAACACAACAATGAAGGTCACATAGAAGATTTTCCTCAGAGACTATTTATACATACCGGGCCCTTTTTATCATCTTTCTCACGATCCAGTTTCTGTAGCTGCCGACAACGCGCTGCTGGATCGAACTTTATCAGCTTTTTCTTGTCCTTTGATCGTATCTTCATAATCGGAAGCACTCGTTGGTACCGTGATACAACCCAGTTCTACAAATCATCACAAAATCCATACATGTATTACTGAGAGGGTTAGAGTGGCTAGAGCGCTCACCACTGACGCTGAAGTTCCTGTGTTCAATCAAGACAGTTGTGAGTGGAATTGCTCATAAACTCTCTCTCTCTGTTGACCCACCAGGGAATGGATAACTGACTCTCATCAGAGCTGGAACGCTAAAGCGGTGAGGAGGAGTCGCACCCCATCTCAGTCACACTGTTGCCAGTACAGGTCCTTACATGACCATTGGCTAAGGGAAAACGTTTACCCTAAAATACAAGGCACTACCTCGATCAGCAATTGTTTGTAAGCGATGGGAGTAAGCAGTCTTTTTACCTCCGCATCAGGCACTAGTGTGCCCGGCACTGCTCCTTTTATCTCTGTTGGGATAACAGGCAGATCTGATTGCCTACTTGCTTGGTTTGCTGTTGTCTTCTTGGTGTCATTTTCTCTTTCCCGAGCATATCTAAACAGACAGACAGATTGGGTAGTCAAAGACAAAACTCCCACAATTGAGGTCATCAGCATTCAGCAGTAGGGTTTTATACACCAGAGCATTTTTTCAAAGTAAGACTCCGAAATATACAATTTCAATCCCCATCAGGTTATCTTTTTTTCAGCCGTTGTCTGTCCATAAATGGACATCGGCCTTCCTCCTTGTTGTCCACAGGTTCTGTGGTGTCATTGAGGGGAGATTGAGCCATTTCATGTCACGCTGGCTCAGGACGGGTTGGCAGAGTGTGATCAGCTAAGGAAAATCCCTTAAAATACTTCGCTATAGTCAGGAATTGAACCCGGGCCACAGGGAGGACAGACAGTGAGATTCATTCATGCTCCCATTGGGCTATTGTGATTTACTTTAGCGCAATAGAATTTTTGACAACGAATAAATTTTAACGGGATGGTTTTACGGATTTCTCAAATTTAATATTCAATCCTTGCACCAAAATTTCAAGCGAAATATCTATCAACAGCTTTGAAGCCATAGACCCCTATCTTTAAGCCAAGCTGATTGTCTTGATATCTGATTACTTGGCAGTCATATCTTCCTTAGCAAGCTGTATTGTCAACCGGTTTCCTTTCCACTGGGTGTTATTCAGCTGCGATCGACCTGGAATACATAAATCATAAATGACAACGTAGAGCTAAGTTTTTCTCTTCTTGGGTACTTGGCCATCCCATTTGAGGCGGCGTGTTGGACCGGGAGAAGCTTTGAACTATGTCAGTCACTCATTCTGACAGAAGACGCTTAGCATGACTAGGACCTGCAGCCAGGATTGTCCGACCTTGAGTCAAGCATTATAGCAATCAAGCTATCAGCTCGCGCCTGAAATGTATTCACCTCCACTACTCTACTGAATTCTTTCGGAGTTGATTTAAGAAAAGTCTGACAAGAGGACTACTGATCTTCACGGGTTGGAGACCAGTGTTGAATCCTGTCAACTCCACTATAATACAGATGGCCTGTCTTGCTATCTTTGGGGGTGTAACAGGCTTACTCACATTTCTGGTAATCTTGTTGGGTGAGATGTATGTTGATATAGGAGAAAGTCTTAAGCCACTCGCCTATAAAACAAACAGTCCCAATGTGGGTGATTGATTGTCTCTGAATCATAGCGGTGTGGTCATCGACACTGACACACTGACGCTCGACTTAAGTCATTTAGTTAAAATCATGGATGGAGTCTGGCGCAGCACTCCACACTCTACACTACAGTGACTGAGGTGAGTCCACACTGACCGCAGTTACTGACTCAGGCTGGTGTGATACATTGTGATGGACTGGCCGTTCATGCGCCACCGCCAGAAGTTACGCGGGTCTCTGGCCCGGGTCCCCCTTCTACCACCCATACGTCATCATGCTAGATGCCCAAGAGAATCTTCTGCTATATCTCGAAGTTTCCCTGTGTTCCACAACAACGACACCAGCATCAACTACTAGGTACATGGTAATTTTACAGCTGGGATGACACTTGCCATTGACTGAGTCACTGACCTATGTTAGCGAGTAGTGAGTGATGGGCCACCGTGTGTCTGCAGTGTAGTGAAGGTGGTACTGACTCACTCACTCACTGTGGCTGACTGAGTGACGCAGTCGGTGAGACTGACTGAGAGTGAGAGAGAGAATAATCACTAGACAGAGTAGTAAGTAGCTCGGTAAGTAAGACTAAGACTACGGTACGATTACTACGAGTAACTCATTAACTGGGAGACAGTGACTGAGTGAGTGTGACTGTCACTGTCAATGTCAGTGAGTCACTCACCGGCTGCGAAGGTAACCAACTGTGACTGAGAGTGAGTGTGTGACCATCACTCAATCAGTCAATGACTACGACTGACTGTGAAGTGTGAGTGTTGAGACTGACTGAATGAGTGACTGTGAGTCCCTGAGTGAGTCGGAGTCTGGGTAGTGAAGAGTCTCTCTGACCCAGTCTGAGGACTTGTCTTGACCGTGGACTTCTGGCTCTGCTGCTGACTTGACTGAGACCTGAGTTGAGACTTGAGTATGAGTGAGGTGAGTGACTCACGCAGTCACTGACTGTGAGTGAGTGACACTGACAGTGACTCACGTCACTGACTGAGGAGTGACTGTGAGACTGAGTGTGAGTCATGAGTGACACCGTGAGACTGAGTCAGTGAGTGTGAGTGACTGTGACTGTGAGTGTGAGTCTGACCTGTTGGATCACACTTGTTTTTCATTTCCAGGCTGTCAATCTTCCCATAGCGTTCAAATCTCTCTCTAAGTTCGGTCTCTGGTATGTCCTGTGGCAGACCACCAACAAACAGTCGCATATACTCCGTCATTGCAGCAAAGTTTGTTCAGAACGGTGAACAGATGAGAATTGCTTATCAACATGGGCTATCCATGCTGGAAAACATTTCCGGTGTTGCGTAGTAGCGATTCCAACTACGCTACCAAGTATTTTGAAACGAGGCTTATGCGGCTGCCTGTGGAATCCCTCATTTACATTATCATCAATCATGCCCTGTCTCTGGTCTAGTCATTTTGATAGTCGGTCATCCCATCTAGTTCCAAGGTAGAAAACAGTCGCAATGCTTGTATATACACAACCATGTCGTTATGTTAATTTGTTACACTGACTGACTCAGACTCCAGTCAATGACTCTGTCTCAGTCAGTCAGAGTCACTCACACTCACTGACTCAGTCAGTGTGACTCACAGTCACAGTGACCGTGTGACGTGTAACTTACTAACTTAGTAACTACTTATCAAGTTTAACCGTGATACTAAGTCTAACACAGTAACTTGTAAATGTAAGTGAGTAAACACAGACTGAGTCACTCACTGACTCAGTCAGTCCAGTGAGAGTGACAGTGAGTAAGTGACTCACAGTCACAGTCACTGACTTAGTTAATGAGTTAGCCACTTTCACTCAGTTAGTTACACTCACAATACTCACTGAGTGACTTACAGTTACACTTACACACTATGACTGTGAGTGTGAGTGAGTGACGCCGTACATGCACAGAGTTCGCGGACTGATGTTGTGCCGCCATAGACAGTGACACCATCTCTGACTCTGACCAACTTAGTTAGTGAGTGCGAGGGTCTGGTGTCATCCCCTTGTATGGGATTAGGCAAGCTTGTGGATAGCTTTCCTACAAGCGGGTCGACCGCTTGTGGGGCACTTCAGAGCTGGTACCTGGGGGGTAAGTTGTGTCTAACTGTCTTTATACCAGTGCATTACAGTGAGTCACTTACAGTTACACTCACTTACAGGTACAGTCTGACTAGACTAGCCTAGGTCTGGAGTTGCTTACTCAGACTGTCAGCGTTGTGTAGCAGTAGTCCGTAGTGCAGTAACTGTAACTGTATTTAATGTGATTTGTGAGTGTTCATTTCCTTTTTTTTTAGTTCTGGAAGTTCTATATGTACTACAATACACTAGTACAGTAGACTCTAGTCTAAAGTCAAGAGGTAAACTCACACTCACAGTCACCCATACGCGCGTGCGCACACACACGCTAAGCTACAGTCACACACTGCACAACACCTCACTAAACTACAGTCACACACTGCACAACACTTCTTATTGATGTGCTCATCCTCCCTTCTCATCACATGCCCACTTCAGTCTCTTCTCTTGCACCTCTTTTGAGATTTCCGTCACCTTTTCCGCAAATCCTCATTCCTAATCAGTTCACTTACACTTTAAGTTTAACCTTCCTGAATTAGCGACTAGACAGCCATTGATTATTAGTTTGCAGATTAAATATTAAGAGAGTACTCATCCATTGATGGTTCAATTTGAAATCGAAAGGTTTGATTCGGTTGTGTTCAGGTCAGGTACTAAGATACCAGCAAAACCTGAAAAATTGAGCTTACAATTTTTTTAAACCCCCAATAACATGCAAAATGATCATTGTAGCCTCTTGAGTTGTTTTGATAAAGTCCACTTATCAACCCTCCATACACTTTTCGTGTTACTGTTGAGCAGTGAATATTATTGTTTATATAGTGAGTTGGTGACTTGGCCCATCTTAATAGGACATTCGCATGCTCGCGACCGAAATGTTTGCAAAAATTTCGATCGCGAGCGCGCGAACACATGTTTGCAGTGAGGAAGCGCTGTTGAGTTCGGGATGGATTTCTGTCGGATCAGAGTTGTCCTCTCTGAAAATGAAAGTAACAGTTTTTTAGATTCCACAACCGAGAGCCATTACGGTCGCGAAAAAACCAAGCACGTGAATGCACCTATTTAGCAGAAGGCGGAGGCTTGTTATAAGTTGATTACTGTTTTTTCTTATAGCCGCTGATTTTATTCTCAGATGAATAACAACAAACCCGCGCCGGGTCTTCTTCCGAAGCCAGCTGGTTTGCTGCCAGCCCCAGGATCCCTGTTACCAACACCAAATGGTGATCAGGTGAGGTTACCCTGTGCCATAATGACCTACCAGAGTTACAATCCAGGCTGGAGTGTATATTCAGACCATCTATAGATTTATCCTTTCCGTAGCGGATAACTCTATGGTCTCTGCTAGGTCTATAACAAACCTACTGAGGGGGTAGATTGAAACAACTACAGCCGTTATGTCACGTGCTGACCATTAAGTAGATCTCGCAATAAGTACAATGAATGAGGATTTCATCGTCATTCCAGAGCGCTGTGCAATGCTTTTAAATGCCACCAATAATGAGATGGTAGTTTATAACAGCTTCTCTGCTAGCGTCAGTCTAGAACCCTATGCGTGTGTGTGAAACCTATTTACGTATTATGACACTAGCAGCTCCATTATGTAGCTTGAGGCAGTGGTTTAGTGGGGTTAGAATTGGGGTCCTGGTTCAATTTCCAGTTGGGTATCGCTCCCGCCGGTTTCAGATCTGGACGCATTTTAATAGGTCCACCCATGGAGTAACCTTGTCTTTTGCACAGGCATGTGCAAGTTAAAAGAAGAAGAAACTGATATGGCCTTCGATATTCATACCGTGGTGATCCATGTCACGCCAGCAAATAGGAGTGAGAGACTTGCTAAATGCCTGTACCAACGGAAAACCCCCGCTAGCAACCCTTGAATTGTAATTTCGCGCTTTCCATGACTGAGCTACCCTGATAAGACCATACTTCTTTTCAGGGCACCAGTCATGTGACTGTCAAGGAGCTACTAAATCAGCTTCATCATAAGGTTGTCATCAGGCAAGAGACCATGCCAACATGGTTCTACTGTCGTGTGAGTTTCACAAATAGTTCGAGATCTATCAAAAGCCGAATTTGGCTAGGCATATTCAGCATATTCACATATTCGATCCCAATTACGGGGAAAAAACTTCATGTTATTGGGATATTTGTTGTTTTTCATGTTGATAAAGTCATACTGTAAGGGCTATAATGATTTGCTTTGTTATTGCAAAGGAAGGGAGAGGTGATTGTTGTAGGCTGTTGCTACCCGATAACCCTTTGTAGCGTAAGAACAAATTAATGGTTGGACATCTTTGATGCATGGGTGGACACCAAAAAATATAGGGCCTTATGCTGAAAGCAATACATGTAATGATATTTACATCTATGATTGGGCATTCTAGTTTACCAACTCCATTACTTGTGTCGGTTTCGGATTCCGACCATCCCATAGAGTTACCCTCTCTATAGGTACATGAGTGCAGACCGAAAGTCTCCCAATGATACACCCTTAGAAACACCAAGTCAAAGGATTCAATAGGCCAATTTCTACACCACTCCTGACAGCTGTTCTGTCATGGCGATAAGCAAAATTACATGTAGTGAGCACTGAAACTGTACAATACAGGGCCACTAATATTTATTTTAGAAATGCGCTTTTATGAAAGAACGAAGAATGAACTGGGATGTGTACATAGAGCATATCACAGCACCAATGCATATGACAGTAAGTGTTGCTTCGGTGCCACACCGCAGAACAGTGTAGCCAAAATGAAACGTTTATTTTCATCTGTTTATACAGGCTAATGTCACACAGTTCAACCTAGCTGTAGATTGTTTACCAATGAACATGTTATAATGGGACACTATCAGGTAGAATGGTACAGTGTTGTGTCGAACTTTTCATTTGGACTACTATACCTTGTTCATATGCAGCAGGAACCAATCAAGACGTGTACCAGCGAATTAGAAATTATGTGTACATTTTATTGCAGACATTACTAGTATTATGATTGGTTGTTTTTATTCTCTAGGGCCTCGGATCGGAGAATATTTCTTGTGAGGTAAGGATTCATACTTATCTGGG
>Ga0224511_10002537_pt1 | contig 12395 bp, 7 predicted proteins | sample SF_May12_sed_USG_2_FD_169988 | JGI IMG/M metagenome (GOLD analysis project Ga0224511, IMG submission 169988) | Sediment microbial communities from San Francisco Bay, California, United States - SF_May12_sed_USGS_8_1 | ecosystem: Environmental > Aquatic > Marine > Sediment | place: USA... | reverse complement strand
AGAATTAACAACACAAAGCTGCTTATATATATACAAGGCATCTACTTTATAAATTTAGATCGCTTTCAGAACAAACTCCATTATAGTGGCCATCTTAGCGGCCATTTTGAATTTCTCAAAAAAAAAACCCGGCAATGATGCCAGCACAACATAATTTAGACTATTTAAAGCATCTGTCCTCCAGAATATACTAAAGAAAATCATTAGTTACAATTTTTTTAAAAATATCTCTTCAAATGTATATAATAGTTGTTAGAAATAAAAAAACTACATATTTTCACTTTTTAGCTTTGAAAACAGACAAATCGACTTTTTGCCATCGGGATATTCCTACTATACATAACGGCTACTGCGTTAAAAACGCAGTAGATTATGCAAAGAAAACAATGTTTTACCAACGATTTGTCAACTGAATTAAGGGGTCAGTAATAATAGATTTCTACACTGAACATAACTTGACCAGTATTTACCGTTAATTTTAATATTTGTTCATTTTTTGAGCATCTGGAGGACAGCTGCTTTAACACCTAAACATCATCCTGCAACAACATTATCACTAAAACAACTATATACAAAACATCAATTACATAAAAAAATCGATCACGTTTAGAAAAAACGCATATCATTGGCCATATTGGCGGCCATTTTCTGATTTTTATTTATAATGTCAGCCTGTCGTTATTTAAAACAGCAGCACATCCTCTAACAGAATCAACATTTAAAACCTATATACGCAACACCTTCTACATAAATATAGATCTTTTTTTTAATAAATCCCATTTTGGCGATCATCTTGGCGGCCATCTTGAATTTCTCAAAACGCTCAATGATGCCAGCCCGGCATCATTCAGAATATTTAACAGCAATATGTCCTCTAACAGAATCAAAAATAAAAAACTATATACTCCAATGCCGGGTCAAATTTGGGATGGACAGGACTAATGCTTGAGTTTTTATATTTCCTTTACCATTTATTTATTTCTATACTAGGCCGTTCTCTCACGGACCTGTGATGATTTTCTCAGACAGAATACATCTGTACTTAGGGTTCACTTTTTCCTCCCTTTCTTTTTGAATGGACCTCTTTCCTATCATTATGTTCAGAGAGTTTTATGTCAGAGAGAGGAAATTCCATTTTTAAATTATTTTTCTTCTCCAATAAATGTTGAGAAAGGGTGATGTTTGTCATAGCTTAACACTCGTTGAAGACCCCAGTGAAACACATAGACGGTACCAAGGCCGTACCTCAATATTTCGTGGAGAATTCATTTTAGGAAATCTAAAATAAGACATAAAAATTGAAATATCCAAAACACACACAAACAGTTTATTCTTAATGTATGGTACGTCCTGTTGTTCTGCGTGTTTTGTGCTGTTCTGTATTAGTTTTTGTACGGGCTATTTTGTCATGGAGTCCTTTAATTTGACTACTGTCTACATTACAACATTTTTCCTTTGAACATCTCTTTAATTTATATTTTAAGTTCGCCTTAAACAGCTTTCTGATTCATACTGATTTTCGAAAGACGTCATAATCTTTATTTTTTCAACAGTCTTGTGTCAACAACAACAACAGCAACAACAATCATTATAACGAATTTTATACGTTCATATTTTGTACAATGCTTTTGCATATATTTAATTCCATTGTTAGATAACGTGAAAATGACACTACCAGACGTGGTTTTTGCTAAACGAACTAGACGCATGTATGTTATCTGAGGGACATCAAATGAACGATTTAAGCGTTGTAATATATTTCCGTCTTAACTACACGAGCGAATGCGTAATGTAGTGTGTTTACTGGAAAATAAATATGTAGAACCATTTATTGGCCTCCGTAAGTGGGTTATGACTCAGTTGTTCAATGCAAGGTTATGTTTTTTTTTACTGCAATGTAATTGCCTTTTTGTCGTAAAGGACAATTCCGGTTAGAAAAATCACGTATCAACAATTTGTTAACCTGTTGTCCAGACGTTCACTGCGCTATAAATGGATTTTTAAATACCTTGGCACTTATGTTGACATTATTAGGACGGAGTGTCGCACAGTAGAATCACATTTATACCTTTGAATTTGTGGTCAGACAAAGAGGTCAAAGGTCGCAATTGGCCAGGATGATGTTTTTCTAGACTTTCACTTCATGAAATAGTGGATTTTTAAAGAAATGCCTCCCTTGATGAGACCGCATGTAATGTGGAAGAATATTATTAAACCCGTAAAAGGTGTGGTCAAACTTAAATGTCAAAGATCAGAATTGGCTAATTTCAGATTTGTTTCTGGGCTCTAACTTCGCAATGATTCACTGATTTGAAAATAACTTGGCACATGTTAACATCGATAAGAGTGTCGCACATAATAAGCCCCTTTTGCAGACATAGGGGTCAAAAGTGGAGAAAATTATATTTGTCCAGGAATTTTAATCTGCGGGCTAGATAATGAAACCCTTTCGGCAACACATTTCTAGTTGTATTTTATATACTATTTATTCAGTATTTGTTTCATTCCTGCCAAACCAATTTGTTTCATATGGCGACTACTGTAAATTTGATCACCATTGTATCAAATAATAAAAATATAGAACAAAACAATGTGCCTGCAATCACCTTACTTGTCAGAAAATGATTTATTAAACTGTTATTTACAGTTAACGTATTATCAACGTTTGTGTTTATACTCCAAAGGACAATACATTAACACTAGATGATGTTTTAACCGGGTTTGCCAGCGAAAAGGACGTTGTTTATCGTATTTTCGTGGAAAGTCTAACATAGTAAATTAGAGATTTGCTATAATAATTCTTCAAAAAACATGTTAACGAGGGAAACATAACCTTTATTTTAGTTACCACACACATAATTTATGTGATGAATATTGGTGTAAATATGATCAATGGTTAAGGGGAAGAGGCAAGGCGTAATAGCCAAAAAGCAGTCCAAAATAGTCGTTTATCATGACTGTTCAAAAACTAGCTATCATATTGAAATAAAATAAGTGAAATATTGTTATGTTACCTCAAAAGTACCATTCTTTAAAAATAAAACATAGTAAAAATTTGTAATTAGTCATTATTGAGCCAAAACAATAATTATACGCGGGCCAGCAATATATACTGAGAGCACACCTTTCACACTTAGCCGTAATTAACTTCATGCATGAACGGAGGTCATCTTAGAGTTTCATCGGTAAAACATTAATAGTTTGTCCAAAAATTACAAATCAATGTTGGTTCAAAATTTTGATGATAATTTTGAGGTAATATAACAATAATTATTTCACTTATTTTGTTTCAATACGAAATCTAGATTTTGAACATGATAAATGACTATTTTGGGCTGCGTTTGGCTATTTCATTTCGCCTTGCCACTCTCCCTTAAATCCATTTAGATAATTGTATTTTCGTAACGAATACACTAAGGTAACATTAAGTATTTAATGTATTAGGACTAACTTCCATATGAAATCATTTCTTTATCGATGTCATTTTATTATTTCCACGTACACATTTATAAGGTTTAGATTTTATCATGCGACCATTACTATTTCTCACTACTGCAACTTACTGAAGTCAGTTGTTTTCAGATAAAAGAATTAGGAACGATGTAAACTGAATGGTGAATAAAACACATTGATTTTATTAGGAGTCCCGAGAACACAATATTGTTTTATAGAAAAACAGATTTACCTTTTCACATGTTTTTGCATTTAACACATTTTCGTTAAAACACTTACATGTACATGTATATAGATGCATCTTATTACCAACTGCCTGTCTGGCAGACTAGGGCGCAGGACTACTTTTTAAGAGCTCGCGGTTTCAAATCCCACTTCTATACAGCAGAAACAGTACTAGGCCTGATAATATGAACATTTTTATAAAGGTTACTGACAACTGCCCTAGATCTTTATCATCGGTTCATGTGTTGTGGTAAAAACAACGTGTGTCAAATGTGGTTTTAATACATGAAGTGTATGCGTTGTTAGTTCTTGATTTTTGTTACCACAAACTATCAATATATTGGTTGTGTGTTCAATGTTTTGGATTGTCCCGATGTGTTGCACTATGGTTTGTCTTAAAGCGCATAATTAAAATTAATGTATATTTGAAAAATGTTTAACCGACATTTGAATGGCGATAAGATATCCCCTTTTAGCGAAAAACATAAAATGATGTAAATGCTGTGGTTTATAAAATATTATTTTCTTTGACACTCTGGGAGTGCAATATCTTTAGCCATTTAAATAGGTTACTGGAGATAAACACGGACAATGTCATAATTACCTAATATGTGGGATAAGTTATATAATGTTATAGAACTATGTTAGTCCTAAGCCAAACACGTTGTATCATAAATTTAACCCCATGCCTAATTTAGCCATGTACACTACAAAGTATATATGCTGGGATGTACTTCGTAGATAAACATTTTGAAAAAAACACAAAACATTTGCATGTAATAACAACATGCAATTTATGCATTCCTAAACACCATTAGTACCACTTAATGTGGTAATTACTTTACAGATTAAATCAAAACAAGAAAGTGAGTTTTTTCCCAAACCTTTATGCATTTCATCAATTGACATTAATTCGGTAGAAAGTCCTTTTTCCGACGAGACACGTCGATTACATGGGACTAAATAAATAGGAACGTCCATTTGGCTTTGACATTATTACTGTTTTGTCTCAATTGTTAAATACAATGAGATGCCTATTTGACAAGTAATTTAGTGCCTTTCGAAACAAGTGTTTGGTTTGGGAGGCCTTGTGCATTTGAATAAACACAGTATGAAGTGAAAGGAATTATAAAACATAAGAAACAGGATATAGCCGTTACATTTAAACGGAAATTACAGAAAGTAGCGGACACAACGCGTATAGATACTGTTGTTGTTAATCGGACGTTTAACCTTGTCAGATTGCCAACCGACATTTTACCAGTCTCTTTAATTTATATTACATTGGTTCACAGCTATATACAGTTTCAAATATCCAACTGTGCGATTTTGTTTTCCTATTAGGTGATTGCAACAATTTGTTTTGTTAGACTCGACGACCTTGCAAAACGGATAAACTTGAATGTATAAAATGTCAAATGCCCACTAAAATCCTCTCTTTTGTGAAACAAATAACATTATGACTCCATTACCACTTCGTTTTATGTTCCCGGATGCGTATCAAAAGTAACGCCTATTATCTAAAGTAGGTATTTCTTATGCTTTTGTCCATCCTTGTAGTCGCAGTGCAAAACGTTTAAATTCCAGAGAGGCCTATTTGACATGACACTCGTAGACATTTTATACGCTGGTAAATTGGTTTTAAAAATGACGTACATGTAAATATCTTATAAACTAAAGCTGTTGTACGCCAGAGTTGAGCTAAAATCACAACACTAAGAAGGTATGTATGTTACATGAGTTTGTTTTAACTAAACCTTAACCGCTACATTTTAACAATGTAAAAAGGACAACAAAACAGAAGAAAGGATATGGTGAAACTTGGATGGAATTATCGACCGAACTTGTAATGACGCCCGATGCCCGCCAAGAATGCGGGAATTTACGTTACGCCATACGTACAACGTGAATTTGACCAATCAGAAGACTGAATCTTTTGAGTATCACTGGTTATGTACACTTGTAATGTTTGACGTAACGAGCTTTCCCGCCATTTTGTCGGGCATCGGACGTAATTTCAAGTTATTTTTGTCATGTGCATAAATTCTTCCAGATAACGTTTCAGAGGCGATTTAGTTACAACATATTCTGATACAAAGGAAAGTTCTCACGAAACACAGCTCGCATGGGGAAAAATGCGGCCCCGGTTTTATTGAAGCTGTTCCAAAAAGCAATGTTAGATCATAGATGGCACAAGGCTGACGCCTTCTATTTCTGTTTTCACACACATAGGACAACACAGTCAGGCAGGGCGTTTTAAAATATATAAGCTAGATGGATGTATCCGCCTACGTGTAAAGTTGACGCACGCTTCCGTGTAACGAAAGTGCTTTCAAAACACAATTTCAGAGAAAACATCTGTGTATTGCATGTACGTGAACTCCGACGATATATAGTACCATATCGCTTGATGATCTTGGACCAGAAATATGAATAGTTAAGGTAGTATATTTGTAATGGATGCACAGATTTGCAGCTAGGTAGACGTTTAAAAACTTTATATTATTTAAATATATGACATTTAGAGACGATCCACCACACCGCTTTTCACAGTTTTTGCTTATTTGATATTATAAACAAGATTGAAAAATCATTTTATTCATATTAAAGGGGGGTGATAAGGTGTAAAATTGTTTTCCTTTGATTGAATTTAAGCAATATAAAGGTAACTTGCATTTTAAAAATAATTTTCCATGGTTGAAAAGTAATATAATCATATACGATATTTTATATCACATTTTAATGAGAAATCTTTTGTTTATATTTTGATAACAAATACAAATGTGTAATCCTCGAAGTCCATTACAAGTATTCTACCTTAATAATATGTATTTGGTTAAATAAACCAATCTGAAGTATTGTTCTACAATTTTTGTACGGGCCATTGTGTCATGGTGCCCTTAAACTTGACATATCTACATTATTTACAACATTCTTTATTTGAAAATCTCTTCAATTTATACTAGATTATGATTAATCCTGTCAACTCATCATTTTTCGTCTCTATGTTATTATAGAAAAATACAATAACATAGTAATATACCTTTATTAAATAACAGTTAATCTATACTGAACCAAACAATGAACGCACCATGCTGTTTTTTGAATAACTTTTTTTTATTTTATTTTATCGAAATTTAAACTACAGCTTTATGGCATCAGTGTTTAAGTTCAAAACCGATTTTTTTCATGATTTTGTCGCGGAACGATTTATTTCATCACGTGCTCACCCTAATGGTTTTTTTGCAAGTGCACGTGAAAGTAGTGTAGTTTGGTAATAGAAAAAATGTTTTGCATTTCTGTATTGATAAAGGAAACTTTTTATTTAAGGATAATGCTAAATATGCTGTGAATTAATACTAAAAACACGACACGCGCAAAAGCATTAATCGAGTTTTGCCAGTCGCATGGAGACGTCGCACGTGTATTGATTTTTTTTGTATACCACAATGCACTGATAATGGCGAATGTTTTTATAAACAGAGAGTTAAGTGTATAATTACAACTTTAACGTCATTACTGTTTTAGAATTAAGCTTTATTTTTGTGAGAACGTCAACGTCTGATATATCCCTTCATGGTAATTGTACGTTTGACGTCACAGCGTTAAGACAAGAACAGTACAGTAACAAATCAAGTGAACTTACGCGCCGAGCTACTCAGATTTGCCACAATAAGTTTAAGAAACCACGTTGGTCCCATAGGCCCAAAGACTGGGATTAACGAGTTGCGGGTACGTACTATCCGTCAACGCCGACCGTGCGTAGGTCTAATATTAACGCAACGTAATTGTCAAGCCCGGCTACATTAGTGTCAGGAAAACAGCACACAATGAACCGGTCCGCGCAATTTTTCTTCCTGATGAACCCCAAATGGGATGATGCGCTTTGGACGACGTGTATGCTGAAGTCTTGTACAGCACCAGACGCTGTAACAGCTCGAGGATGGATTTTGTGAAGAGTGGCAAGTCAATTGCAACAGTTTAAACTGTTATTTATTCAACGAGACACCGTTGTGATTCCATTAGGGTAAATCAAAGTGAACACAATTTTATTTAAAAGTCAGGGCTATTTTTATGTTGTACCACTGTTCTAGGAATCTGTCGTTTAAGCTAATAATAAATTAAATAAATGTAAAACATATTTTTAGAAAATGTTAAAAAATACTTTGTGTGATAAATTCTTCATATATATAAACGTTACGATCTGATGGGTCCGTTAATACACTGATCAATTAGATTGTGCGTTCCTTGTTTAGTTCAGTATAGAATCAGTGTATTATTGCAATATTTAAAAAACATTTTTGTTTTGACAGTATTTGTCAAGTAAAGTTCGCTCATAAACATATCCACTTCCATGTGCGTTAACACTACGAAGGATTACTTAATATTTGAAATAAACCTACTAAAACAGAAGCTTTCTGTGGCCCGTGGTGAAAAAACTGATTATGTGCTGAGATTCCTCTTTTACAACCTACAGTATGAACTACCGACGTAAGGGCCGGTTGCGCAAGGGTCACACGATTGAAGAAGTCTTGTTTGTGGTACTTGACAAAAGATGCCACAGGTTCTTTATAGAATCGCAATGATACTTATCAGCAAGCACCACTGGGGTTGTTGTTGTCAACACAAAGAGAATTGCCAAGTTAAAAACATTATTTTAATTTTAAATTTAACGTCGTTTCCTTCCTATAAGTTCATGCTTAGTTTTATGTCCTCCCACCGCGCCGCCCATACCGTACCATTCCGTACTTCTCAGAATCCACCAAGGCCCCTGTTGTTCCCAATCTCTCATTGGTGTCATGTTGTTCAGGTCACTGCGCCATGTTATTCCTAATGACATATGACTCCTAGACCTCTTTTGGAGCAATCAAACTTATCCACTTTGCATAGTCCAAGGCTACATGTAGGTAAAATCCATATCCTTTTGAAAAGTATTCCGACTTACTTGCTCCCTTGTATGCCTTCTCTGTTGGGCTTTTGGGGTCGTTGAGTATTGTTTATATCCTGGTCCGGTCCGTGCACCAAGTACAATACACTAAAAATGCGCGATGCGCGCTCCCGGCTACGTCCTTGGACTTAAACATTGCCTAGCGCTACGCTACAGTTCCTCAGAAGCACGCAAAAAATGAGGCAAGCGTAAAATCCAAGCTGCTTAATCATAACCAATTAATTAGTTGCGCCTAATGCGCTACCGACTAAAACAGATGGATGCGAATGTAATTGAGACGTTTACGTCTGTATACTTAACTATATGATTATTACAAAAGCATTTTGCGGTATGTTTATATGTGTAAATCGGTTAAATTCTGAATTCGATGGGAGTGCTTCAATTTCTTTCTTTTAAGCTCGATCATTAATTGCTGAGTAATGTCAGTTAAGTCCCAGTGCATATATGGCGCCATAAATGAATAAAAACAACAGCTGTGTATGTATGTGAAATCAACAAAAGCACAACTGATATTGTGACATAAATATCAAATCTAAATTTCATTTGAATGAGATTTATTCCATTGTTGGTGTTGTTGTTTTTGTTGTTGTTTTTCCAAATACTTCAAAACTAATTCAAGAAAAATAAATCCTACCTACCTACACAGCCTTTTTGACTTCTGGGTAGCGGAGGGAAAACATTTAATATTTTATTTTATGGCCTAACGTTAAAACAGTTAAATACCTGGACAATCAATACTTTCAATTGGCTTGGTTGGCAGCAGGTAACACGTCGGCCTATGGGGATATATGTCCCGGGTACGATAGCCGGCTCTAATACGGATTTGCCATGTTTGCCTCTTTGTTTTGTTGCGTTTCGATTAATTTGTCCAAACACCTTTTTATGAAATGTCGCTATTCCATATTTTATGTTATTTCATTATAGTATACTTAACAGACTGCAACATTTGAAACTAATTCGAAAGGGTATTAAGTTATATACACAGTGTCGTTAAGCTTTAATTTGTCAAACTTAAGTTCGAAGCTGAAAATAGCGAAAAAGGAAGCTTTTACAATTACTGTTTTAATTCCTTAAAGCCGTCGACGTTGTTGGCAATACGTATTATGCAATACGCCACCGCAGCATAACCGAATTAGAATTACGTGCAATTGTGTCAAAGGTACTACTAATCTAAGACAAATGAAAGTCCCAAGAGGCATAGCGTGCACGGTGGTTTACTGCCTCTGTTTTATTGAAGCTTTTCGTCAAAGGTAATGCAAACGCGACCCTAATGTACGTTTAACTGCCCAGCTGGTACAAAGACAAATGAGAGTTTACCGTTTAAGTATGTCTGGGAATACATATAGCAAATAGTAAACTTAAACTTTTGTCAGTGTATAATGTGTTGTACATCACAGATGTTCTTATATGCCAACGTTATACATTATATTCACTATGGCATTCCGTTTCCACATTAAACCAAAACCAAAACATTAGAAGGCACAACATTAAAGTCATATAAGGCCGGACTTAAAATAGCTTTGGTTTCCCCTCCAAAACAGTGTTAAAACAGCATTAATTTAACCAATCAAAGACATAAAACTGTAGAAATTATCATGGTTTTAAGTGAAATGTATTTATCTTCAATGTATAATAGCTTATATGTTCACACCTTTAAAGATACTGTGGAATCCAGATATTTTGCGCAAAGAGTGACTACCTTTACATTTGTTTGTATTGATTTCAGGCTTGACACTTTGAAGGAAACAAACTAACAAACAAACTTGAAATAATGAAGTATGAAAACCTAATATAAATATAAACAAGAAAATAATTGTTTTAAATCTCAGAAAGCCTCATTTTCATGAAAGCTGTTTGCAACAAATCTGAGTAGTAATCTTTGCCCTAAAAAGGTCCGTATTATTGGAGGAAATAACAGGGTTTAATGGGATCATTTTCGGCGTCCTTGGATCAGATTTATGACAAAAACAGGAATTTCTATGTCGGGGACGTAAACATATGATCTAGAAAATGGATAAAGCAATGTGATGCCCAAAAACGCGGAGCTACTTCGTGCATGAAATTAGCTAAACGTCATTGTGTTTCGAAATGTTTTATATTGCTTTAAATTAACAAAATTTATTCTCACAATAATAAGCTTTAAAGAAATTAGATAACACTATAAAACTGTGATGAACGTAACACAGTGATAATGTAAATAATGCAGAAACAACAGTTGTTTGAGTTTTAAATGGACACAAGTTAGAACACTGTTGGAACTTTTTAATTATCCATGAAATGGTGATAAAATTAAAACCTCTTCTATATTGTATATGTTTGCAGTCACAATTACACATTTAATCATACTGCCATAAATAAGATAAAACGGCAGATATAATTATCCATGCATGTAAAACACATACATTTATTGATGTGTGTTTGAGCGTGGCTTGCACAATGACATTTGGTTTTGTTTGTATTTTGTTTTGATGCATAACATTGAAACTGATCAATAGCTTGTAAACAATCGAATTGTTATGTTGTCTCTGTGGCCGAGAGGTAACGCTCTAAACCGCGGTGCCAAATATCCCAAGTTAGATTACCGGGTCTGACACGAATTTTCATGTTTGCTTTGTGTTTTGTTGTTGCGATTTTACGTTTGTCGTCAAACAATGTTTTGCAATGTTATTTCATTAAAAATGCTTTAGCCTTTTATAAGGCTGTCAGAATACGGGCATAGCATCTTTAAAAGCATTTTTATTTGAAACAAAATCAGACGTTCACTGTTTAGTGTTTTAAATTAGTACACTTCGAAGCATGCGAATATTGGATAAGCTCTTAATTGGATAAACACATTTATCACAAAATTACGGTTAAGCGTCCAGCTGATACAAAGTTGCAGAGGGCATATATTTTACGTAGTGTTAATCTAAGAACAGGTTAATTCTTTGACTTTAGACAAGCAATAATGTTTTTATAACGAATGCGCTTGCAACCAATTGCCAATATTAAATGTTGTGTTGAATTTTTTAAGTAAAAAACTATTGTTCACGTATTGATTTATTTTTGACATTTTGTATACGTCAAGCCTTAGTTTTGCAAAAATGAAACAGGAGATGCCTTCAAAGTAGTCTCTTACTGCAATAAAGAGGTTATTTATCACTGGATGACACTGGATATTTGTGAAGTAGAAGTTTTATTGGCTGAATAAAAAGCAAAGGTCTGGTGAGGAATGTAATAATAACTTCGATATGGGCAGCGGTCAGTCAGTCCATTTGGTCGTAGAAATGTGGAGAGACATCCCACCTGCAAAACTAAAAGTAAAACAATGACACCGCTGGTGGCTTTTTATCAGTAAAAATAAATCAACTCAGCACGCTGGAAAACCTACAAAATGACTCTAAAATTTTGATAATTGAGCGAGTAATGACTGACATAGGTGCATTGACAATTCGGGGCGGGGGTCCAAAAGGGATATGACCCCCCATATAGGGAGTGTGGGGTCTGAAAATTGAACCTCATCATTTTCTGACAGTCTGGTCCCTACTTAAGCCAGAACTTCATACAAAATCAAGTTTAGCACAAAAATCCTACGGGAGCTGCGGGGGGTAGGGGTCCGAAAGGGATATGACCCCCATATAGGGAGTGGGGGTCTGAAAATTTAAACCCCATCATTTTCTGACAATCTGGTCCCTACTTAATATAAATTGAAGATATTTTCAAATAAAGAATGTTGTAAACAATGTAGATATATCAGAACTGCAAAAAATAAATTTTAGAACAAAAGTCC
>Ga0224511_10002536_pt1 | contig 12395 bp, 5 predicted proteins | sample SF_May12_sed_USG_2_FD_169988 | JGI IMG/M metagenome (GOLD analysis project Ga0224511, IMG submission 169988) | Sediment microbial communities from San Francisco Bay, California, United States - SF_May12_sed_USGS_8_1 | ecosystem: Environmental > Aquatic > Marine > Sediment | place: USA... | reverse complement strand
TGCACATCCCCTAGTTGAGGTGAATGTGTCATTCAAGTTTGAAGGAAATCCTTCCATTAGTAAAGGAGTTATAGAGCGGACAAGAATTGGAGACGGACCGACCGACCGACGGACCGACGGACCGACGGACCGACCGACGCGACAAAGCGAATCCAGTATAGCCCCCCCCACATTTTGTGGTGGGGGTATAATTATGGGCATTGAAAGTTGAACTGTATTTTTTATTAGTATGTTTTTTAAAATGTGTACCATTGCGGCTTCATGATAATACATAATATGTGACATAAACTGATGTAATTGAGTAAGACATGTCTATTTGCAAGCTAGATATGGTTTAGAAGGTCAGAAGCAAATTTATCCTGTTGTGATTGATTCAATTAAAATGACCAATTACCAGTAATGAAGAAAAAGCAATCCCTAATTATCTCTTTTTAATAAATACACAGGGTGCAAACGAAGCATCACAGGTTGTGGTTCTCAACATAGTCATGTGGTTGTTACTCAACGAAAACTCATGTAAACGGCATGATCCTCATCCTCAAATTAAATTGACTTCAATGAGAAACATATACATTAAAAGTGGAGCACCACACAGTATAATTATGTTTCTCACCGAAGTCAAAAATTTGAGGATGAGAACTACGCCGTTTACATAACATTTTGTTAAGTAACAACCACATGACTTTGTTGAGAACAACAACTTGCGACACTTCCCTTGCACCCAGTGAAATAGCTTTTACTTGTCAGTCAATTTATGTGTCTAGCTGTGATTTGCACAGACATAATTCTTTGGCCAAAGGACCAGTTAGCTGACAATAATTACAGTAATTTCAGAAAAATCTGGCTGGAACTGGACGTTTGGTTCCAGAAATGTTGAACGGAATCGGTTTTAAATCCTGATAGTTAATTAATGAAGATGATGTAGTGTCTAAAAGTATCCTTAGTGCAAAGAGTGCCTTTAAAAGAGCATAATGCCACAGCAATTGAAGAAAACTTAAACTATTAAAGTTGTCCAAAATCCAGAACATTTCATTTAGTGAAAATGGTCGCAAATGTTGCAATCAATGTTAAAGCTTAGAAAAGTCCAAAAATAATATTTGGCCTAGAGCAACAATGTACTTTTTGTTCATTTAGACAAGTTTTTCTCAGCAAATGCAAAAAAGCATGCATTTCAAAATTGTAATCCTGTATGATATTTTGAGAAGGATTGGCATTACTACAAAACACAAGAAACATGATTGCTGCACATGATTTAAGCTAGGAAGATTTCTTGGCATGAAAAATAGAAAAATATTTTCTGCCTCTAGGGCAACTGAAATGTGCTTGTAAACAAAGAAATCACCATGAATTAAGCTCTTACAGACACTAGGGCTTCTAAGGCATTATTGGCTGAATTAATGTAACAATGTTAACCTTATATATCAATTTTGATTAAACATTATTAACAAATATCATTTGTGACATCGACAGCAATGTTTCTGTCTTTGCACATTAGATTTTGACCTCCATTGAATTTCGATTAAAACAAGACAAATGAACTGCATTCTAGAAGACTGTTCTATTGACATTTCTTCAAACAGTGTTGAGGTATAAGCTCATCTTTTCAGTATTATGCATTTTTGGCTGCCAACAACTAGCCTCTTATAAACAATAGCCATCTCACGCAATAACACAGCTTAAAATGACATCATACTGCAAAAACACCAGTAACATCAGTGCAATAAAAAAGTAGAGTAAGGTTTACTTTTGGGAAAAAGTAGTTTTGTAAATTAAATATAGTTACAATTACAATTTCGAATGAAAAAGACCAGATATATAGAGTAGATTTTAAAATATGAGTTGAGCATCTTCCACAAAACAAAGGCTTAAATGATTCATTGCAGCTCACTATCATGCAATGATAAGCCTCAACTCAATAATATTCTTCGCCATTTCGGACACCATCAGCTGACTGTCCAGAAATCAGAAAAGCTTCAACTAATTGTTAACCTCTTAACAAAGTGCTCAATCTTTCAGCAAGTATTTTAATATCACAAACACACAAAAAATCACTCCACTAGTTACATTCAAACTAGATAGTAAAGAGTAGTGTGCACATACAGAGCTCCTCTAGCGACGAGAGCCTCCACGTTGGTTGTGTCTATCTGTAGAGCCTTGTTCAGCTTCTGCATGGCCTCCACCTCCCGACCCTGCTTGAAGTAGGCCACGCCATCCGCCACACTGGAACACATGCAAACCAGGGCCCGTATTCATAAAACATCTTAAGTCAAATGTGTATTTAACGCCCAATGCTATTGGCTCTTTCCAATGTAACCTATGTTCTCATTGGCTGATTTAAATTTTTATTACTTAAGTTTCTTTATGAACACGGGCCCAGCTGCTAGTCTTCATTGCGTGCTGGGAGTAGATACAGTATAACTGCTTATGAGGAACTCATCGGGACCATGAAAAATATATGTTCCTTATAACTCGAGTTCCTAATAAACATATCTTGGTCAACTAACTATTTTGAAAAGATTGGGGAATGAAAATCAGTTCCTTATAACTGAGAACACGTGCAAACCAGCTGCTAGTCTTCATCATGTGAAGGGAGCAGATAGTGTTGAGGTCTACAGTGAAACTAGATAGGGGTATATGTTTGATAACAGTGGACCAAAATAATGCATTATATTAGAATTTCTGCAGTTGATTTTTGTACAACTATACAATATACAAGAATGGATTTTTGGGGGGAAATCCAGGTCGAGTGTGTTTCATAATCACATGAGTGATATCATTTTTCCCACATGTATTTTATAAACCATGAGAAAATGTTGCCATCTTGTGATCTTACCACTGGTAGGCCCATTTCTGTGACTGTGTTTTCTTTAGATTCTCAGCATAGTCAGATTTGGGAATCTCTATCCTAGAATGAGAGATCATATAACAGATATAGCAAGGGAATTTTGATATAGTACATTCCCAATAAGTACCAATCATACGGAGTGTCATTTAGTGTCAATTAGTTTGCAGGTCTTAAAAATATTTTCAAAGACATCAAACTGCCACAACCAGACGGCATATTAATCTCTTGTAATAATTCAGTCATCAAGTAATGTAAGAGAATAGTTAAAATATACGCTAAAGAAATGGGTTAAAAGTATCAAATGTGTTTTTAAAGGTCAGGTTGTCAATTAGAAAACCTACCTGCCAAGAAGCATGTGTCAGTGGACTGACAACTTGTGACAATTCCTTATCTTATATCCTTTACTTCTGTAATATCTGAGATGATCTGCCCTTCAAAGGGTCTCACATTCAACCTACAAATTAAATCTGAAAAGAAAATACCGCTTTGTCCTTCCTGCAATCTGCCTTTGTTGCTTTACCACCGGACTGACTATATTTACCACAATGTGGTAACATGCTTCTGAGCTCACATCGGGTTTTATACCACAGCGAAGGCATTTACCCCAACAAAGTGGTAATTACTTCACCAAGTTGGATATTTACCGCCACAATGCAGTATTTTACTTCACACATCTGCATATTTACCACCACAACGTAGGTATTTACCGATGCAAGCCCCTCATTAGTGAGGAGTCGTGTTTCTGTTGAAGCAAGTCAAGTAGATAGGAGACATTTCCAGGGTTTGTGAACCCGAGGATAGAGTTCACGAGCTCATCAAACGTCAAGCCTCGAATGTGCAGCTTTCGTCTGAAAGAGAAACATATTGTACTGAAAACAAAGAAGACCAGTTTCTAATAGATTGCAGTACTTTGTAAAAATTTATCATACAAGTAAATGCCTGTCTGGTTATTTAGTGGGCAATGCCATTAAAAAAAATAAAATCACAATATTAGCAATTGTTGGTTGGAAAAATAAATATAATTATTTTTCTTTGATTATTTTTCTTCAAATAAAAAATCAAAACCGAAAGTAAACTGTGTCACAATTTTATATTAATTTCATGGCTTTAAGAAAAAGTTAAACACAAACAGTTGTCACATTTCCTGTATATTTATATAATTATGTATCGTATGCCATCCAACCTGTACTGGATGGGGAAATCCTCCTCATGTATTAGCCCCTGTAAAAAAGGAATCATATCAGGGTTTTTTTGCGAGTGTATTACTTTTTCAACAATATGGTGACTGCCTTAAAAACCTTAGGAATTGTATCTTGGTCAATAAAAAAGGATGTCAACATTTTAAGTTGTTAAACAATTAACATAGATCTACTTTCTGATTCTTAAGCTGACAAAATACGTCAGCAAACGTTTTGCTAAAACCTTTACAGGGTCCATTATGTATAAAGGGAGACTAGCAATGTTTAACTATTTAACAGATAGCAACATGAGTTGTAGGACATGAATAAACAAAGGGAGAAGATAAGGCCATGTGAATGTGAAGGGCAGTCAGACCAGTGTGAAGGGAGCCTTGGGTCCGTCCACGGCCCCGTGGTCCACGAGGGAGACCAGCAGGTTCTCATTCTCCGGGTTCACACTCATCACCATCCCTGAAATACACAAACAGGTTGTGGCCGGATTTATTTTATGCCATTATCAATACTCAGTGGCTGTGCTGGTTTATGTAGTTTTGTTTAAATGTTTTGTCAATATGAAAAATATAGTTAAAACAAGAGCACCCTGTGTTGCTAACCTTAGCCCCCCTTGACCAAGTTATTCAGTTTACTTAAGCATAAGCATTTTAGCTATGTTGGTCAAGGTTCACCAAAGGATCATTGCTGTGAAGTTTAATCAAATAATGAGTGGAGGGAGCCAATTTTTAGAAAACAGTAACATTTTTAGCCGAGGACCTCTAGATGATGTTAACATAACAAATATTCAAGCTCTGGACCTTGTGGTTTCAGACGAGAAGAATTTTGAAAATTATGCTAGAGAGTCAGGCAAAGATCCTTCCTGTGTTGTTTTATAATTGGTTTTGTGCTCAGGTATGCTTAAAACTAATGAAAATTGGGCTTTTGTGTAGATATAAGTTAATAACAAAACAAACTTCTTTTTTGATTAAACATTTCTCCACCTCGTATGAAGTCCTTGACCTGGTAGCCTTCCACTGGGTTTTGTGTGGGAAACATCTTGGGTATCTCCTTACTGGGAACAAAACTCTGAAAGACAATCATCACATGATATAGACGTCTTTCATATATATTTAACAGATATTGCCAAGTCTTTGGCAAAACTTTGTCGTGCAAAATCAACAAACAAAACTTATAAAGTTTGCAAATTTGTTTCTATCATATTCAGTTTGCAATATTGCCTCATTCTTTCGTTACATCATAATTTTAATAATTTGTTTAATACCTCAAAACACAAAAATTCATTATATTATTACCATTATGTTGCAATCACCAAATGCCACAGTTTCTTCCCTCCTTGGTAAGCAATTATGTTTATTTTTTGGCAGAATAATACTTTAAAACACAACTTACTAAATAAATTCAAATGTCATAGATTTACTAACTTGTCAAAGTATACAATAAGAAATAATGAACTTTAAATAAAGCTTAAAATGGTGCTGGTTATTAATTCACAGATAACCCTAGGAGTGTTTCTGAATTCACAAAGCCTTAGTATATAAATATATGCAACTTTTGAAAATCTATGATTTTATGGTATTCTTCAAGACCCATACTACAAGACATGTTAGTTATTTGTCACCGTGACGTTGAGATCGTCGATGTCGCGGTTCCTCCCCTCCTCCATACACAGCAGACGCAGCAGCAGCCCCGAGTCCACGATGGAGGTGACCACACCGATCACATAGTCACCCACACTTACACTCTGGGAATGAGATGAAAATGACAGCAAATTATAGAAACAGAACAGAAAATAAGTTTTTTATGAATAATGTTAATCACAGCAGTAGTCTCTTAACATGTATTTCTAGTTTCGCCAGTATAATCCCCTTGAATAAGCCTACAAATGAGTGTCTCCACAAATGGGTCTGACTTTAGAGACAAGTGAACACGAGGCTATGCACAGTATCTAGTGTCAAACATACCCAAGTTAGTCACTACCAGTAGGACTGAAGCCATGATTTGTCCTTATGACTTATAAATGACAACAGTGTGTTGTGTTTTCACATACCTGGAAGAAGTGCAAGCGAGCAGCATGCTGGTTGACCCCCATGAATGTTTCAATGGGGGGCATCTTGGCATACGAGTCTGAAATATCAATACACTCGTAAACAACAATAATAATAATAACACACTGATAGATTTGTTCCTCGACGTTTTCTTACAATTTGAATGCTTATTTAAATCATTGCATCTATAAAGCATTTGCATTAGTACTGTTTCATGTTTTTCATATGCTGTTGTATGTCAGGGCTTAGTCTATTATGTGAACACATTACCTTCGTCATCATTAGCTTCAATGGCCTTTTTCTCCGTGTGTTCTATGGGCTGGAACAATATGTCCGCTTTCTTCGCGACAAACCGTCGCACATTCAGTATAAATTGTGGGTCACTGAAAACAATCAAAGTTTCATGTGTCAAAATTATAATTTAATTATTAGTACATTTTCTTCATTTGATATCTTTGTAAAAGCATAATCTTAACTATGTCTAGAAACACTAAATGCAATAAAAAAACGTACCTTCTCTCAACCCAAATTTACAACACCATGAAATATCTATAAACTTGTCATGAGAATAGTCCAGTGTTGTATAATCTAGTAAAACAAACAAGCACATTTTAAGTTCTACAATGTCAAGCATAACAAGTATAGAAGAGGTTACAACTACCACAGTCAAATTCTTCTTTAAATGTAAAGCATCTTGGAATGTTTTTTACTACTTAAACAATATTCACATTCCTGTATTACTAAATTAAACTTTAGAATAGCAGCTGATTAATTTCATAAATACACTATTATGTTCATACAGGTATTCATTGCTATTATACCTTAAGTACCTACTTTCCCATATCTTTTTCCATTTTTATCCTTTATTATATCCATTGCATCATAAAACAAAAAAGAACAAAAGCTAGCTAAGGGCCAAAGTCAGGACCCCAATACTTATTACTCATGCAATGGTTAAGACGAATATATATTTAATGAAGCAAGATGTCAACATACTTGATCTCGGGTACTGCGGGCACGTGACGCTGCAGGTGTAGGAAGGTATTGGGCGGGATCCTCTCCTGCTCCAGTTGCAGCTGGCGCAGGAAGTCTGGTCCATGGTGCGCCACCGCGCGCCCCAGCAGTCCCTCATCCATCACTGGCGCGTGTGCAGCCTAGAGGGGCTCGAGCCTCAGACTCACTCTACTGCTAAGCCTTCTTTGCTAGGTTGGCAGGCTGTGCTCTCACCACGAAGATTTGTTCTACGCAACCTGCAATTTCCAGTTTTTCTTTAAACTTTTAAATAGAAAACTTTTACAAGGTAAAAAAAAACATTTGACATATGTTATTGGAAATTTGGTCTAACTCAAAACACTTAAATAAGATGGTCATTTTTATCTAATAAATGCAGTCATCATTTTAGTGGGATTTGAGCAAATGCCTTCTACATATATAAGGCTAGGGTTAAAAAAGCATTGTAAAAGATCAATATAATTATACTCACTTTTCTATCACTATGGAAGCTCTGACACCCTGCCGAAGTGTGAGAGACAAGGACTTTTTTAATCTTACATAACCTCCTTCACTTTGCAACACTTCTGTGATTCTGTGTTTTTCACCACAAGATCTTCAGAGATGCAACATGATGCTTCTGTGAAGGTCCTCCACTGAAATGTAGTAGATAAACTTGACATGTGTCAGATAGTCAACTTCGTTCCTTCTCCATACTTTTTAGTAGGTGTTCTCATTAACGTATTTTCCTTAAAAGACACGAATAAATATAAATACAAAATAAATGTTGTGTTCATGTTCTATTTTACCTTAAAGCAAAACCATACCTTTCAAAAGTGTGCCGTTGCTAAAAGTTATGTCTTATAAAAATGACTAGTTTGGATATTAAAATGTTTTATAATAAAAATGTGACTTCAGTGTATGACAGTATTAAATCAAATAATAAAAACTTAATATAGATTTTCTTAATCAAATTAAGTTTCACAAAAATGCTCACTCATAAAGCTGTGATGAACACTTAATACCTTGAAGAGAAGGCAGATTAGGATATGAGATTAAAATGGCCATGACCTTAATACAAATATTGAGAATTAACTGGGTTTACAGCTTAACATCCTGTGGCCTTGAAAATGGATTTACACATGACCTTAAAGTCAAAATCTTTTCCCAAGCCAAAACAGATTACAACATTATGATCAAACTCACAAGGAGTCAAGGCAGAACCAAATTACTGTCGAATAATTGTTTGTGGGTCACTTATTATTTGAAAAACTTATATAGTTTTAATTACAAAGATTTGTATATAAAATCTACTGTTATGAATTTTAAAACATTTTACAGTGATCATTCTGATGGGACTTTGATGATCCAAAATTTACACAAATGATAAATGTTAATTTAAACATGTATACCAGTCCAGTAGTGATAGTAGCAGTATATTTCCAGATTTTCACTGCTTTACACACAGATGTTTTTATTTCACAATATTGATTTCAAATCACACAGTACAGCAGCCAACCTGCAAATGTAAAACAGTAGTATTAGATTCTTGAAATGCACACAATGGATAGTTCCACAAATTGTCAATCTCCTCCCAAGCGGCATATTTCCTTTGATCCTGTGATAAGGTTTATCACAAACAGGAAGTATGCTTTCTTTCGTATTTTCTAAGTCAGATTGTCAACTGACAATATAATCCTAATCTTTTGGATTAAAATTGACCATGTACAGTTAAAAATGATCATGATTGACAGTTGTGGAACTGTCCATTCAACTTTAGAACATGCATTTTACCCTTTTCTTATAACTTATCTATATTTTATACTTAGTATTCTCCTTCTGTTAATACTTACACTTTGTTTCATATTTTTTTACTAAGTTTGGACAAATTTCAACTCTATTTTCAAGAATGCATAACTATCTAAACTAACTAGATATGGAAAACAAAATTCTAAATTTAATAGGTTTATTTTTTTTACAGAATATGCAATAAACATGTTTAAATGTCAAATATGGTATGGTAGAGTAAGTTACAATGAAAGGACAAACGGAAAGCAGATTTGAAATGTATATATGTATGAGGTTTTAGCATAAACAAAAAACCACTCTTTATAGCACAAGTTACGAATTTAGCATAAATATGCAGGATTTAAGTAATAATACAAAAGTAATAACAACCCAAATTGTATAAACACGACTTTTTTATTATCAAGATTTTAATTACAAGTACAATGTAAACTGATGATAATTCCAATAGAGCAGGTGTTTACACAAACTAATAAAAATTAAATGACAAAAGCTTTGTCAAGACCAAATACAATGTTGATTCACTTTGATACATTATACACTATAAATTATTGTTGGTTTCTGTTAATTATGTGTCCTGGGTCTTATATAGAACATAGTCCAGAAGCCAGTTGTAACTACTCAGCGATTCCCGGCTACACTCGAAAATGTGACCTTGTATGCAATAGTAGGAATATACCCAATGGCAAATATTGATGATTCGCCTGAGTAAAGCAGCTTGCAAGTAAACAAATATAAACTCATGACATATTGAAGTATTTTGACTCAGGAGTTTAGAAAAATCATAACAATAACTCTTTCATTCAATATCATCCTTTAAACCACTTAAAAAACAATGCAATTCACTAGCTTACGGAGTCTTCAGTATACTTCCTTCCAGGTTTCCTTGTTGTTCACATGGAAATCATGTGAGGTCACGATCTAGATGGAGAAACGGACTACTTGCTCTCCATATTATTCCCAAGGTCAATTTTGGCAGAATCGCTGAGGGGTCCCGATTGTCCAAAAGCTTGCCCAGAAGGACATTATTTATGTTCTAGAATACTTTTAAAACACCTTTGAAACAACATATGAAATTGATATAAAAAAATTGATAGCAAAAGATTTTCATGAGTTTAAAAATCTTTATATTTATAATGAATGCAGCATATCTATTGTAGAGTACTGCAACCTTCTGCAAAGTGGGTTCCAAAAAGTGCAGTGTCTTAGACAGAAACTCCACCTCAGGACACTTATCTTGTAGCACGGTGCAAAATTATCTGTGTTTTATGACGACCATAAGCCTTTATGTCCAGTAAATGCAAAGACTTCTTGTGTACTGGTACTACTGTATGGTAACAGGTTCCTCTTCTGTCTCAAAAAGCATCCAAATTGCCGAGCTAGCAAACAACACACATTTAACATAATGGGTTCGAAACCAAACCATGTAAAAATGCAGAATAAATGTTTTTTGTTATCATAAAACCTATTTAGGTCTAAATAAACTGTCATTTCCTGAACCCCAAATCTTAAGCTTGTTGTGGTAGGACTCGCGAGTTCCCTTTACTTCACACCATGAGAAACAGCTCTCATCCCACTTGACGACTCATCTCTACTGGCCGTGTACCTATTACCGAAAAGGACCAATAGCCGAAAACTCTTATTTATTTCAATATCGTGCATTTCTATTATTTTTTGTGTACATATAGTCAAATATCTCTATAAATTGATGATATGTTGAAAATTTCATATAATTCCGACGAGAAATAGCCAAGATATGGACGATTGAAACATTTATTTACATTTTTTAAGTCACGTGCGTCTGGGGGATTCTGCTAACAAGTGCGCATGCGCAAAAATTAAAAATAGAAATATACGAAACTTTGGCTTTTACATTGAACTTTTCCATTCTCTAAAGCATTTCAACAGATCGTCTTTTATTTTTACTTTAATTCTTTTACAATCCTACAAAAAAATAGCCGCAATGTCAAATTCTATTGAATGACGTTATGAAACAGACACCTGTAGTGTGTCACATGGCAAGTCACATGGCTCTTGTAATGTCAAGTATTACTTCAGGTGAATGCGTCCTCTGTGCGTATTGTAAACAAAATTAGAAAGAAGAGACCATTAGCTGCGTAGTTTGATGAAAACAATGCGCAGTTGAAACAATAGAATCACATAAATTACTTATTTTTTTGGCAATTGGTCTTGATTTTGACAAAAACTTCGGAAAATGGTCATCATGTTTGGGGCACTGTTATTTACCGCGAATTCAATACAAACGTGACAATTTTAGTTGAAATCGAAAGTTAAAGAACTTACCTTGATTTTGTTTCATTTTTATTGCACAGAAAATCGTAAAAAATGAATAAAAGAAAAAAATATTCAAAAATCTTTCGGTAATAGGTACACGGCCAGTAGACAGCAAACAGCTGCCCGCTAAGCTTCTCGAGACCTTTAAGTAGACGTCACGTGTCTTTGTGCCAAGGTATGTTGCTACTTTATTATGTTAGGCGGTAAACTTTATTTATTCTGCACATGGCAAGAAACATAATTTGAACTAGAGAATCACACCTAAATAATGTTTTTACACTCATCTGCAAACATCTCAAGCATGTCCCAGTGTGACGTCATTGAGCTTTGTCTTTGATTTCAACATCTTGCGAAAGTTTGATTGTTAACGAAAATATCTGCGAATTAGTTTTGAACTTAGGATTGATTATGATGATTTCCCATTGGTTGTGCCAGTGCTAACGAATTTCTGTCTCAAATTTGCCTGCAAAAAAAATCACCGTCTTTGTCAATACCATTTTGTTAATAAAAAATATTGTTGCTGCTATACCATCGCGATCGCGTGGGGGCAAACAGACACATTTTTAAATAAAAAACCGATCATTCTGAAAACATTTTGGACAAGAAGTCAAGATGAAGTTGAATTTTATTGATCACAATTTACCAATTTCTGAATTTGTTTGCAGTATCGATGTGAGCATTGTTGTAATGGACACGCCCATCATGGCATTATACTAATATGTTAAAAGGTAAATAATGCATTCACAATCAGGATAGCAAACTAGCAGGAATAATTCACACACCAATTTTATGCAGGAAAATCTTTCTTTTTTTTCATTTTCCATGCCAAACGTCAAGGGGAAGCAACTCATCTACAATTAGACTGGTTTTTATTTTTCAGTTGTACAGTTACAAATGCGGTCATATCAGGCATGTAAAATTCTGTAACGTTATTGTGTACAAAAAAAAATTAAATCAATTATAATTTGGTTGTTGAATGCATATACATGTATTGTAAATGCGTTATTTTCTCAATCATCATGAAGTGCTTTTTCTCTTAAATTTTTAATCTTGCTTCCACTTTATAGCATACTGTTTTTGGTTGCATGCACTTTCTTGCACAGATAGTGATCAAGATTATTTATAACTTAATGAATGAATACCATTTATGGTGACATATTATGGAGCTAGCAGTTAAGGTCTCATCTTCACATTAATAGGGTTAAGGGTTCAACCCCCCCC
>Ga0224511_10002535_pt1 | contig 12396 bp, 8 predicted proteins | sample SF_May12_sed_USG_2_FD_169988 | JGI IMG/M metagenome (GOLD analysis project Ga0224511, IMG submission 169988) | Sediment microbial communities from San Francisco Bay, California, United States - SF_May12_sed_USGS_8_1 | ecosystem: Environmental > Aquatic > Marine > Sediment | place: USA... | reverse complement strand
AAAGTCCACGCCCCCCCCCCCTAAGGTCAAATCCTGGATCCGCCACTGTTAGAATATCTTAGTATGTCTATGCGCTTTATGGCGCACCATGCACGTGTTCCTCATGGTGATAATATGGTGATAATGAAACCACTTGTCACATCGCTACCTGAACAAATAACAGCTGAAAAATAGCAGAACAAGTCAGTGGGACTTCTAAACCAGTAATAATAAATAAAAGCAATAGTAATAAATTATTCATAGGCACATAAAAGGCCGCTCTATGGGTTTGTTCACATGATCAATAGTATATAGGTGTTTGGAATAATGATTAACGGCTACATTTCAGAGAAGCTCGGACGTAATCTTAAAAAGGCGGATGACGGTGACGCCGTATAGTGACGTCACGGTTTAGATGAGCGTCTCACAGGAAGAGGAGACGCCCGGATGCTTCAAGATGCGCATCATTGAGTACCACAACTACAAGACGCTGCTGGGGCCATGCCTCATCAGCTTCAGTCTTCCGCTGCTGATCCCCGGCGTCACGCTGACAGTGGTGGGGTCGCTTGATGACGCCGTCACGTTCGCGCGCTGGGGAGGCTGGCACATTTCGGGCATCGTCATCCTCACACTGGCGCTGCTGCTTCTCGTGTGCGGCGTGCTGCTCAAGTGCTGCTTTCGGCCTGTCATCAGCGCGGACATCGAGAAGCATCTAACACCGATGCACTCCCGCGTGACCGGCAGTCGGAACCTGGGGTACGAGACTGGCGGGCAGGACCACGTCAGTCCCATGCTCAACAACAAGGTTGGCCCTCAGGATATGGACTCCCCTCACCGCGTGGTGTCTACGCACGAGAAAAAGGACGCCTCTAACACAAGTTCGAAAGATCGCAAACAAAAAACGGAAGTCGCTAAAAATGGTGCTGATGTAAATAATCACACAACGAACAAAACACGTTCAACGGAAGGCGAGGAGAAGCGCCGGAAAAAGAAGAACAGTGACGTCACTGTGTCTGATGTGGATAGCACGTCGGGTGTCGTCAGCAGTAGAGGCATCGACACCGACGTCACAGCGTCTGTCCAAGCACGTGCTGTGTCGTCATATCCGCCCGTGGAGAATAAAGATCATGACACGTACGTAGCTTTGCACTGTATTCACAATTTAAACAACATAAACAATAACATTAGATAAAAAAAGATAATTTTATTAATATTAATAAAAATGTAATAATAATAATAATAATAATAATAATAATAATAATAATAATAATAATAATAATAATAATGGTGTAATGATGATGCTGATGGTGATGATGATGGTGATGATGGTGATGATAATGATGGTGATGGTGATGGTGATGATGATGATGATGATGATGATGGTGATGATGATGATGATGATGATGATGATGATGATGATGATGATGATGATGATGATGATGATGATGATGATAGTTGAAACACCATGTGAGTTTGTGCTGACTGTTTTCAAGGCCACTCAAATAGCATCACGCACCTCGCTATGTGTTGCCACAGATTCCACTGCTATTTAAAATTTGTTTGTTCGTCACAATATTTAGCTTAACCTGTGTTTCTCTATTAGTATTCTATTGTTTCTCAAAAAATAGTGTGCCATGGAGTTTAATAAAATGTCGATAGATTTAAACTAGAAATGATGACGTTAATTTCATAACCAATATAAAACTTATTTGCGCATTATAAAAGTCTCAATATCAGTGTATTTCCTTTTTTATATGTTTGTTCAACATTCAATTAGGTACTTATCTTATAAGCCGATACCCGTCTAAGCTGTGTATGTGGTTTTAACGTGTCTTGTATGTTTAAGTCGTGGTTACAAGGCGCGCACGAAGACTCACCGATGTATGTACATGATCACGCTTCACATCCAGACTTTGTTTTTATGCCCACTCTAAAAGTTGATTCTTGTCCGCCCGTCCATTTGAAAATCTTAAATCTCGCATTCGTTATGTAATTATTGTAACCTCCACGCAGCTTTGTCATTTTTGTCTGTGAATGTAATGTACATGTAATGTAGTATAATGTATCTATGCAAAATAGTGATAACATTTAATGAAGTTGTAACATTTTAAAGAAATAATCAGCAGTGTAATTTTGAAGTTTTTCTGAGAAGGGTTTAAATCTTTAAAAGACTCTCTGAAACGATACATTTTCCCGGAGCTTGTATTCACGACGAACAGAGTGGGCATTCCTACCCGTACATTTCAGTTTATGTCAAAGTGTTTTGTCAACATTTTATTTTAATTGCGTTTAATTGTGTTTATATCATTTAATTCAGTTGATTTGAGCACGTTTTACATTATTCATATTTGTAATATGCCATTTAGTTTAGTTGAGACATATTAACAATTCAACAAGGTAATAAATCACGGTATGTGTTGCTACACATCCTATCTGGTGGGAACCGCAATGATCCCGTAGAAGACGTGAACCTGACGCGCCCTTGGCACATGTCGTCACAACTAACTAGTCACGAATTGGTCGTATTATATATAATAATTTATATATATAGAAAGATAAACACCCAATAATTATATGTTTATGAAAAACCCGCCTGACATGTGCAAGTGTGTATTATTTCAGACAATCACCATTATAGTACGTCCATCGGTATGCCAGTTTTTTCCTCGCCTGAACATTACCCTGAAGCACTGCATTACCGTCTCCCCGCTATATGTTCCTAACACCATCTTCTTTTTCTCCAGATCTGTATGACTCCTTCAGCTAATATAGAGTCACGGGTTTCTCTCTACCTTTCTCTCTTTTTACTGTTTTACTCAAGTTTTCAAACCGTTTACAAGCTGTAAAACTTTCCTATATTTTGAGAACGGTATAGTTCCTTCAGCTAGAGTTTGAAAGTTTGGAACAGCTTCGAGGTCGGGGTTACTTGTTACCCTCTAAAGGTGCGTGCCGAGCGGCCGCACGGCCAATGGCAAAGCACGTGTCAGGTAACTTTGACAGAAAACAGTCATCGGCCACGCTTTTGCTTGATTTTTGAATAATAATGTTACAATTTATGAGCATGTTGTGTGTTTTTGTCACGCACCAAGTTATGTTTATTGCAATTACTGTTTGTTGTGCTTTATTTGTTTTTATGTCGTTACGAAATGTTTCTTATAATCAATACATATTACAAATATATCAATATAATAACAATATTAATAAATTATAAACATAAACTGTATAGTTTTATGTGTGTCGATGGTAGAATACATGTGATCAGTTCTGTTTGAAAATGTGCTGTTAGTTGTGACTTGTTTGAACCATGATTGTCTCTCTAATTGCAGCGTCGTAGCGGACGAGCCAAGGAAGAAGAAAAAGAAGAAGCGGCGGAAGCGGGCCAGCGACATGTCCACTACGTCCGTGCCCGCTCACGTGCGAGACGACGATGATGGCGCGCAGACCAGCAGGTCACGTGAAGAGCTGCCGGAGCTCCGCGCGCCACCACCATCCTACATGCACGCGGCGTTGGCTCACGGGCGGGAAGACGAGGACTGTGAAGCACGTGCGGTGCTGGTGACGGACAGCGCCGAGTGTGGCAGCTCGGACACCGGAAAGGCGCCACACAACAGCAGAGACGTCACGGATACTCTGCAGGGTAGCGACCATCCGCAGTCCGTCTTGTTGCACGAGGGAGAACCACACCATCATCCAGGCGCTCACGTCCACTTCCGTAACTCAGAAGAAACAATCCTGTGATGTGAAAATGGCGAATTTCTTATTTAAATGCTCAGACGATGTATGTAACTACTGATTTTCATACACACTGCCGATCCATTTATCTTTAATATCCAGTTGTCTTTGTTCTCTTGTGTTACCTAACCAACGTTTTATGTAATACTATAAGACATGGGTCGCCATACATGAAGGGCATAACTCTAGCATTTATTCTGTTCCGTCCATGTTTCAGTATTTGCAATGTCTTCTATCTCACGATGTTAGTGTTATGTTCATGCAATACTATTATCTTTATCTGCTGGTCAGACATGTTATGTTTTATTATATGATCGTATTTAATTAATTAGTGTTTATCTTAATATAAATATTGTTATGTTTTATGAACTTATTAAACCTCAACTAAAAGAATTGTAGTTACCTCCCTTCAGTCATATGTGGCATGGCTTTTTGTTAGATTTTGCGCCGTGTCCGACGCTTGGTAGGTCGCGCCCAAAATGGCGTCTTGACGGACCAGCTTTGTCGGGCCATCTATTGTATTCACTTGTCAATCATGCTTATTCAAATCGCTATCACCAGCACCTAGTCCGATAATTGGTCAGTAATATTATAATGGAGCGATATGGCTTTCATTTTAAAATAAATATTCAGGTAAGCGATGCGTAAATCATGAAGACTTGGACAGGAGGGCGGGCTGTCGATAGGTCAATTATTAGGAGACACAAAAATAAGTGTATCGATTAAAAAGCTAATGCCAACAAATGCACATTAAGCGAGATATTTCTAACTGAAATGTTAAAATCTTCTCAGCGTTTTAATTGTAGTAAGGGGCAGGTAAACCAGAATTACAATTTGCCTGTTAAGTGCAACAATTTAAATTTAGAGTCCGACCAATCAGAACCCCTCGGTCATTTCTTCGGAAAACGACACTCTCCGAAAAAGTCCGTAAACTTCAGAGACTAGTTTAATCACGAATGGAGTCATCATTGTAGGTAAACAATAACCGAGATTTATGGGCAATCAGCAATTTATTCGGTACATATCGTGAATACATTTTTTGCGTATTTTGCAATATATTTCTGTGTTATGTTATATTTTTTGACGATAAATTACTACTTTATATTAAAAGATTTAATAAATAGCTGATAAAAAGCTGATTAAAAGATCGGACATATCCCCTTTAACAAAGCTGTGTATCTTTTGGAAGCCGTAATGACACAAACGCATGCTAAAACCTTGAAGCAAAAACAATTTAGTATGGTTGGCTCAACATTATTTTTAATATTGAATATGAGTTAATTGCATCATATTTATTGTAAAATGTCTTTCCCCCAACATAATCATGTGGCGGAACCTTTATTTTGTTATGATGACGTCCCAAATTGTGGTGACGTTTCCTCTAGGGCGGTTTATTCTTGTGATTGAGAAGTACACAATAAATGTTTGGAACGCTATATTCTATCAAATGTTGATAACTTAATGACAAAACAGATGCTGAATATTGAATATTTTAAATTTAAACAACGAGAAAAAGTGACCTGACCTACCTGAAGTGCATCAAATAGCAATGCAAACACACGCTTGTATGACTCCGCCTGCACTAAAAATATGGATAAATGTTTCCATAATTAAGGAAATTGTCCAAACATGCGAATGGAGTTGCTTACTGCAAAGTTGCTGAATTGAATGTATTTCGTGTATTGTTGACGTGCACGTTTTCAACGTGAAAAAAACGTTACAACGGTAGCGTAACTTTTTCAGTTAATTTTTAATAATGGTTGGTGTTTAATATTCATTACCTTTTTGTTTTTAATAAACGAGTGTTTTCCTAGTTGTAGGATTTATTATGCACACGAAAAACAATTTAAAAAAAAGTTTGTGAATTTAAAAAATAGGGTTATGTTCTTAAAAGAGTATTTTTATCCAAGAATGTTATGTCTATGTGTTTTTAAATTAGAAAAATTCCTTTAAAAGCCTTGAACTTGATTTACTGTAAATTGCATATTGCTCAGATAATTATCATAGAAGATATCGGCAAAATAATAAAGGGGGCGTTAGAAGTTTTCAGTAGTGTACGTATGTTTGTGTACGTAAACTAAAAAGTACCTTTAAAACGGCCCGTTTCCAGTTTTATTCAAAATCAAGTGACTTACGCCGTTCAAAACGAGAGAAATTCTAATCAATTTAGGATAAAAATATTGCCATTGCTTGGGTGTAAATTGCCACCGACAAATTCTCAATACCTAGCGCACATATTGACTTTTCTTCAATCTTATTTTTTTTACAAATTTAAGTCCGATATACAGCAGCTTAAGATTCCAATATAAGATTAGATATATATTATACCATAGACACAAAAATCTCCCTGGGGCGAGGATATGTTAAGAAAACAAGTCGTGTCCCAAACTTTATTGTCATGTACATTCGATAACATGACCGGTCGCTATGGTTAGTTCCATACAAAGCAGTTTATACAAACCTTTAACCATCTGGTCAATAAACATTATTTTTTAAGACACAACAACGCTATTGTTCATCATTAAAAATATTTTATTGTTAAAAACGACTAAACAAAAATTGAAGAGTTGTTGGTCCTAGTTACCGCCTCACAGTTATTTTCACCCATCCACGCCAGTTACATGTCGCTCCAATGGACTACAGCGGTTGGACAGCTAGGCTTGAAGGCGTTGTAAACAAATGAATACAGGTTTTCTCTATAGACTAAATGATGCTTAACATGCAAAAAATATTTGTTCTTTAAAATGCTTTCATAATTTTCCACATGTGTTATCGGTAAGAGATGCTCAACTGTTAAGGCAACCGCCAGCAAACATAGACAGCCATGTAGAGCGACGTGGAACCGGCAATGAACAAGTACCACTTACATACCATTATTATACCATTTCAAAATACATGTACACGCATAAGAGGTTAATAACAAACATGTATTAACAGAGTTACAGCACAATAATACAAATACCTTCTTTTTATAGCACATTGATCTTGATTGTGTTGGTATTCAATAAAGTAACATAATGACAAGTAATGGCCTACAAAGCCTTCACGATTTGTAACCGAACCCTGAAATCACTGGTGTGTACAGACCTAGCAAAGACTACTTGGCAGACCAGTTGGTTCAAGAATGACGGATCGCCGCCTTAATTAAGCACGAAGAGGGCAGCAATTAGACTTAGCAGACGTACAGTTTGTGTGTTGTGTCACCAGAGGTAACAGGGCGGAATTTGCAATTTGATACTAGTATGCCAGTTACTGAACTAGCCTACATTACAATCTATAGAGCGTGAGGCCAGTAATCAGCGACCGTTCTGTACCCAGAATGACGATCAGCACATTGTCCGTGGCCTAACTACTTTAACGTTCACAATAAAGAACAATTGCCATCGAAAATGTACCAATCTAACAGATATTTTTTGCATATTGTGTCTTAAAAAGATTAACACGAATCAGCAGTAGGTGTAAAAATGCATATTCTTGACATTCTTAACAACATTATCAACAGCAGTTACGAATACAGAATTATATTTTTACAATGAGAAATAAGTTAACATGGTATTTTACTACACGGGACTCTTAACAATTACGGAATTCAACTGATATGTATAGTATATCATGGATATGTAGAATTCAGTCTAAAATAGAAATGAAACACGGACATATAGTGTATAAGAGAGAGTTATGTGCACCGGTACATGCACGTACAACGTGACACTACTCGTGACAACATTCAGGACGGTAGTGGCTGTGTCCCGGCTGAACAACCACCAGTAAACACTATACAGACTTAAGTATACAATACAAGTATTAGTCATTCATCTGCATAGTTATTACAGAGTAAAAATCACATTATCAGTTACCCTATATATCAATATCTTAAAATCAAAGAACATCAATACCCTTGGATATTTATCCAATGGACATTATTAAGAAACATTTTAAATAAAAAAATAGTGGTTGAGTTTAATGCCATGCCTGTCCTAATGCCTCTAAACGTTGTGCAAGTCACCACTGTAGGTGCCTGATTTAACAATGGTTCAAATGTAGGAGGCTCAATAACATAATCAATGACAATCATTTTAATATGGCCTTAAGCTATTGGAATTGGTAATTTTGGAAGCATAAATATACTAGTATATAAAGGATTCCGATTTCAATGACTTTGGGATTTTAACATAATGTTGTAAAGTCGATCAACCAATTATACAACAAAAGTAGTAGAACAGTTTTGCATAATGTTTTTACAATGAAATATATTATTTTCTTTTATGCTTTACGGTGGAATAAACTTATATTCCACCGTTCGTCTATATTTTTCACTACAGTGAAAAATATACTTGTTATGCCGTTGTCTCCATAACGCTGACGTTGTTTTGTACCCCGGTACACCTCAATAAACACAACGTAACGTTTATAAAGCTGGGAACAAACGACTTCAATATGATGACGTCATGACGTTATTGTTTCCCGCGCTATAACGTTTTTGGCTGTTTTAGCCTAAAAGAAACAGAAAATTTGTTGAATATTTGGTGTAAGATTAAAATTTATTTCACTCGTGATCATAGAAAATCATATTTTCACTCGTGGCTACGCCACTCGTGAAAATATTGCTTTCTATGATCACTCGTGAAATAAATTTCTATCTTACACCAACATTCAACAAATATCCTCTATTTATTTAAATTTAAGTGATTTCAAACATAGTACAAAATAAAACAATGAGCGTATTGTTGCCGTTAATGCCTGCGCCTGCCGACTACACCTGGATCAAGGTGTCTGTCCACTGTGGCAGCGTTACCATGGGAGGTGTGAATGATTGTTCTAGCATGAAGTCATCGTAACCAAAACAACAACTTCCCCGTGTCTTGTAAATGTGGCATCGATTGTCATGACGATAGCAATATGCAATATTATGCAAAACATTTTCTTGTTATTATTTACAATGGAAACCAATTTAAGGTGCAGCTAAAATGTTTGAAATTATATAACGGACATAGATCTATATTATTCATGAGTTATTCCTACAACTGAGTTGCCTACTGCAGTGAATGTTAAAGTCAATCTGGACCCCTCGGCGATTTCGTCGGAAATTATTTACCGAGAGCATGGAAATTTCCGAGTTGTTACCAGTGTGTTACGGTGCGGGTACAGCCAATCAGCTGACCCGGTGATGTCACGTGGGCTGAGATCCGGAACATGGCAATCTAACAGCAAACACTTCTATAATAAAGATGACCAGTTTCATACCATATCTTGCATTGTAGGGCAGGGGGATTATACAAAAATAGTTAACATGATAACAAGTAAAATACCAGCAGCACACACATACTAACAGTCTATGAAAATACATTGCATTTGAGATTGCATCAAATCGATTTGTATAAGTACTTAATACAAAACTATTAAGTTCTTAATTCAAAGTTAACTTTGAGCAACAAATCTATTGTTATGAACTGTGCTTAAATTGTTGATGATCTAGCCCCACAAGTTTAGGTAGAGGGACGACACACCACAAAACTTATAAAGATCAGTTAATGAACATAAAATGTAAGTTGTCAATGACGCAATAAAAACATATAATAACAAAAATATGAAAGCAAATATCAGTAAAATCTTTGAACTACGACCCTGTTGTATAACATACAAAGACTTGTGGAATATTAAAGGCGCCTATTGATACAGTTCTTGCGAGTTGTGAGTGATCAAACAGCGGTGCCTTCCACGGCCTGTTTTCTCTGTGACTGTGGCAGGTTAGGTGGCCACCGTGCTGCTGGGGTTACCACTTGATCTGTGATCACTGCCTGTCATGATTCAGATGAACAACTTCAGGGCTCGCCTTCATAGTTGTGGAATGTCATGTAATTGCATATTGAAAGACTAATAAAAGTCATGTTGAGGGATCTTCACAATAACACATGGTAGCTTGCATTGAAAGAGTCTAATTAAAAAAGTTTGCTAAGAGTTGAGACTTGCTCTACTGTTGCTGACTTCCGAAATCGTAGTATGGACCTCAGGTTCCCCTATTTGAGGCGAAATTCTGCCGCAAGTCAGTTCGCCGCGCCGCTCCGTGAAGTGCTCGGCTCTAAACGCTGTTACGTCTTGCAAATCGGGCGCTTCCGGTGATTGTGATTGAGCACCCCCTATTCCGCCAGCGGAATGGTTTTTCTCTGAGTTGTAATCTAACATTGGCGTGGAAAACTCCTGTTCTTGTGAGAATTTTCTAAGATTGTCACTAGTTAATGAACACTGATCAAAGTTTTTGCTCTCAGTAAGAGAGGTTTCATCAAAGCGGTCCGGGGAATCGCTGTCCCTAGACCCCTCCATGTGTCTCTGATGTCGCACAGACTCAGGTAGAAACTGGAACTCCCGCCTCGACTTGTCTCCCTCCATGGAGAACTTGAAGCTTCCTAGCTCGCTGGTCTGGCTCGTGCTGGAGCTGTCGGCGCTCGTCGGTCGCGGGAACTCGTCTCGCGTGATACGCGGAATCCGCTGCTGCTCATCAACAGTAGTGTGGCTAGAAACGGAACCACTTCGAGGCGTGTCCTCGGCGTCTCCGTCCTCGATGATGGTTCCCTCCACCGTCTTCCGGGAAACGGCGTCCTCCTTGATCTGATCAAGACGGTTCCGGAGTCGGTGGTGCTTTTTTCGTTGACCACGTGGACGGTGCGGCGCTCTATGTTTTACTTCTGCTGAGTAGATTTCCTTGGAAGTTTTTGCCGCAGGTGCGGGTCTAGATGCGTTTACCTTGGCACTGATGCTGGAAATAGAGCGTCTATCTGTCCGGTCGTTGCCATGTTGATTACGCACCCTGTGATCGTGACGGTCAGGTGTGTTATTTCGCGCCGAGGATGGAATTCGCGAAATGTCGTCAGGATTAATAGACGGTTTAGTCTTGGTGCATAGATACAAAATGCTTACTATAACACTCACTAAGATAGCAAGAAGTCCGCACGTTGTCAGAATAATTCCCACTGTACGTTTCCCCTCCTCATTGTCAAGATCAGGGGGCAGCAACTCTATATCAAGAACGCCATAGTTGAGGACGAGCGTGATTCCCGTGGCCGTCATGATCACGCCACCCAGGAACATGAACACGCCCACCACGCACATACAGCATTGCACAGCAGCTCCCTTCATCCTGCACGGCATCTGCAAACACACGGAAAACAATTTACAAGTCATTGTTCTTTAGTAAACGTCGCACCAAATGAGTATGCGTAAAATGACGTCACGATTGTCAGTGGCGCCAATCTTTAAATTGCGTTTTGGTGTTTTAGATATAGGCTGAGTTAAGAACTGAAAAAGACATTAATTAATCAATTAACATATAAGTTAAGTTATTTCACATTAAAAACAATACAAGTATTTGCATTCATATCTAATTATCAAAGTATATCTATAAGACGGATATAATATTAGATAACATTCACGGTTACCGCTCCTAGATTTGCTACCAGCTGGGACCAAGCGTTTGTTCGTTTTAAAGTATTGAACACAATTGTATAGTGAAATAAACATATCGACAAACATCTAAAACAACCGAACCCATTTACTCACAAAAGGTGTAACTTTCAATTTAATTCAACTAAACGTTTATTTGGCAGTGGTGCCAGGTCGTCAACAATTGACCAATCCGGTCACGGAAGTGTCACGGCCTGACCGGTTTAGAACGAACGAACGTGCTGTACTTTACCGATTGTCATTTCAATATCAAGTTCAAAATCGTCCGCCATTGATCTGACACAGTAGAACCACATGTGGCGTTCTATGTACAGCTTTATATACAGCACAACCGGCTGTTTTCTCCAGGACAACAGTTTATATTTACACAAACTCAATAACAGCATTTTATATTTTACCACATACTCCCTCCTTTTATTTAGATAAAAGACCTAAGAAACTATAAAATGTAAGCCACGGTTCCTTTAATATATTCAGACAATGTTTAATGAAGTTGTTAATGAAAGTATGTTGGTATTAAACTATTGAAAATAATTGAACATTTCAGCAGTAGATAAAGGGAGTGTTTACAGGAAGCTCCAAGTGATCTTACCGATTAGATGTTAAAAAGATACGAGTGTGTTGGGGTTTATTTGTAGCATGTTACGATATGTGAAGGAAGTACATTAATATTCATGTATACCGGTACTTATATAATATTACATTTCCATGATATATGGAAAAATAGCAAATGCACTTGAAAATACTTTTGTCATGTTTGCCCGTCCTCGTATATTTTATAGGTTCTCGTATATTAATTTATTTGTGGGTATAATAAATCTCATAAAGCCGAGAATTCAATCTGCAGAATACATACAAGAAAGCATAACGTATGTTAAAGAAATGTGATTATTAATGAAGGACACTTTTAAAGCTTTAGTCTACTACCCAGTATACAAACGCTACACTGCCAGGCTATGTATCGGTGTATCATCACCTAGGCTAGAGGTACAAAACGTGCCCCTCATCACATATGCTAGAAGTAAAAGGTGCCCCTCATCATCATGGCTACATGTAGATGTACAAAACGTGCCCCTCATCACCTAGGCTAGAGGTACAAAACGTGCCCCTCATCACCTAGGCTAGATATACAAAACGTGCCCCTCATCACGTAGGCTAGATATACAAAACGTGCCCCTCATCATCAAGGCTAGATATACAAAACGTGCCCCTCATCATCAAGGCTAG
>Ga0224511_10002534_pt1 | contig 12400 bp, 8 predicted proteins | sample SF_May12_sed_USG_2_FD_169988 | JGI IMG/M metagenome (GOLD analysis project Ga0224511, IMG submission 169988) | Sediment microbial communities from San Francisco Bay, California, United States - SF_May12_sed_USGS_8_1 | ecosystem: Environmental > Aquatic > Marine > Sediment | place: USA... | reverse complement strand
ATTGTTATTATTATTACGATAATTATCATTTCAGGTTCGTGCGGACCATCGCGTCTTCGGAGATCCTTGCTTCGGAACGTACAAATACCTCGAGGTCCAATACATGTGCATGTAAAAAGTCGAAAAAAGTGAATTATAAAAATTATTAACTTGAAATGAATAAACAACAAGTTGTCCTTAAGCGTTTATTGCTTCACGTCGAAAAACATCATTGTAATCGCGTTGCACATTTGTGTTGTAACACTGTGTTACTTGCAAATAAAATTGGAACGTGGAACTTTATACATAATTTTCAATTTGTAATAAGATGAATTTCAATTGTTTACCTGCGTTTTATATGTTTGATTTTTAAATATGTATACAACTATTAAAACTATACAATGGTACAAAACCACTAGCCCTTTATTTAATCCCCAAAAACAAAACTCATACAGCAAAAAGGCCAGGTTTAGGATAGATCTCAATACATGCAATAACAGACATACAAGATCCATAAATACTGCTGGTGTACGTATAGTGCAATAGACAGTTCCGAACTGTCTCTAACTGTCAATTGTGATCATTTATAAACACTGTGTACAATCAACGCGTCACAGGTTGTGGTTCTCAACGAAGATATGTAGTTGTTACTCAACGAAAACTCATATAAATAGCGTGATCCTTATACTCAAATTGAATTTGACTTCGTTGAGAAACATATACATAAAAATGTGTGTGGTGCTCAACGAAGTCAAATTTAATTTGAGGATGAGGATCACGCTATTTATATGAGTTTTCGTTGAGTAACAACTATATGTCTTCGTTGAGAACTACAACCTGTGACGCTTTGATTGTACCCAGTGATAAAAGCAGATGGTCATTGGACAGTTCCGCAACAGTTACTGTCAGTCACTATCATTTATAACTGTACATGTAGACTAGGATTATATTGTCAGATGACAATCTGACCGATATCATACAAAAGAAAGCATACTTCCTGTCTGTGATAAACCTTATCACAATCAAAGAAAATCTACCATTTTGGGAGGAGCTTAATAATTTGCGGAAATACGCATTGTAATCAAGTGGACTAGCGTTGTTTGTCAGGTGACATTTGGACCTAGTAAATACAAAAGAAATCGTATAAACCATATCACACGAACAAATGAAAAGTACGTAATGGAAGGGAGGAGGAAGTTTTACAGAACTGTGAGTTGTTCGTGCTCCTTTGTTTTTATTTTTGCAATATTAAAGATGCTATGCCTGTATCTGTTTGGTCACATTTTTTACACCTTACATTTTAACCATATGTAAACATTAAACATACTCCCGTTAATATGAGATACTGTCAAATATAGTTATTTATGCATGTAAAATTATTACAGAAAAAAGATATTTTTTGCAAATGTGTGGCCCGCAAATTCGGCTTTGGTTACCCTTTGAAATGCTGTTGTAGCGCCAAGCGCTTTTCAACTTTTATAATTTACTGTTTTCTGCTTCCTTAATCTTTACTTTTGCGTTTTACTCTACGTTTGTGCGGGTATTCATGTAAAGTTTTGAATTTAATTCAAAACAAGTTCGACAAGCTTATGATATTGAGTCAAGTCAAATTCCTTCATTAACATCCAGTCTGCACACGCAGAAACATGGCGTAACAATTAATGCATTTTCAAAATAAAGCATGTGACGGTGGTAATATTTTCCATTTCTGTACTAGAATAAGCAAAAAAAATTCAAGCATTGAAAGATACATTAATATGTATATGTTAAACTGATGAATGGGGAAAGCTCTCAGAAAGCAGAGCCTGCACGAGAAAATAGCAGCCTCGGTATTATTGAAGCCGTTCATCAGTAGTAATAAATGATGCAACACCACTGACGCCCCCTAGCGCATGAGCGGAACTCCATTTTCAAATGTAAACAACATACATGTACACTCCATGATCCCTGAGGACCAGAAAAATACGACTACACAATGATGTAGTACGGGGCGACTTTTTACAGCCGCCACACAGGCACTAAACACCAACTGTAGTAAGTAATATTAAACTGATGAAAGGGACAGCCCTCAGAAAACATAGCCTGCACGAGAAAACAGCAGCCTCGGTTTTATTGAAGCCGTTCATCAGAGGTAATGAATGATGCAACACCACTGACGCCCCTTTGCGCATGATCGGAACTCCATTTTCAAATGTAAACAACATACATGTACACTCCATGATCCCTGAGGACCAGAAAAATATGACTACACAATGATGTAGTACGGGGCGACTTTTTACAGCCGCCACACAGGCACTAAACACCAGCTGTAGTAAGTAATATTAAACTGATGAAAGGGAAACCCCTCAGAAAGCATAGCCTGCACGAGAAAATAGCAGCCTCGGTTTTATTGAAGCCGTTCATCAGTAGTGTAGCAATGAATGATGCAACACCACTGACGCCCCCTAGCGCATGAGCGGAACTCCATTTTCAAATGTAAACAACATACATGTACACCCTATAATCCCTGAGGACCAGAAAAATATGACTACACAATGATGTAGTACGGGGCGCCCTTTTACAGCCGCCACACAGGCACTAAACACCAACTGTAGTAAGTAATATTAAACTGATGAAAGAGAAAGCCCTCAGAAAGCAGAGCCTGCACAAGAAAAAAGGCAGCCTCGGTATTAATGAAGCCGTTCATCAGTAGTAATAAATGATGCAACACCACTGACGCCCCCTAGCGCATGAGCGGAACTCCATTTTCAAATGTAAACAACATACATGTACACTCCATGGTCCCTGAGGACCAGAAAAATATGACTACACAATGATGTAGTACGGGGCGACTTTTTACAGTAACCCAATGATAGACCTAAACAATCATGTATCTTATTATTCTGTGACTGACGCCAAACCAATGGAAAGATGGTGTTAACATAAACTCAATTTGGACAGAAACCCAAACCCAAACACTCGTGTGTGATACTTATATGTATAGTGTTTATTTAATTTGCAACCTAAATGATTCACCTTGGCCCCAATGTTTAATTGTATTGTACAGATTTCTCTTTTTATTTGCATTATCCATGTGAAAAATCACGCACATATTTCACGTGTACACGATGTCAATTGTCCTGCCCTGCAAAGCTACATGTATGAACAGAGAATTGTCCGGGGTGTGAAAAACAACGAACGGAGAAATGTCCGGACAGAGAACTGTCCGTATTTCTTTGGCCACTTATACAAACATAATGCCGAACTGCAATTCAATGGTTTTCAAACAATAATTTCATTTATTCCATATGATGTTGTTGGAAACATAAGTTTCTTTAACGAATAACAGTATATTTAAGTTGAGCTAAAACAATGAGATGAAACGAACCGAAATTCGTTGGAACAACAACGCACAGCAAAGCCAACAACATCTTCATTATATGATCCATCATCGCTGTTGATAGCTTTCTTACTGCAACCTTTAACGCAAATAAGCTTTGTCTTCATGTTTGTGCAGCAGTTATTGTGCACATATGTAAGTTATAAAATGAAAAAAGCTTTAAGTTATTGCTTGAGTTGACATACGTGTGATTGTAAACCTATGCTTAAGCTTTTTTGAACGCAGATGTTTAACATAAGCAGGAATATATGTTGGTCTAAACAAGTAAGTTGATACTTTATTGTTAACATAGATTACGGACGTGCACTGTTGATTAACATAATTATATAAGCCGACATAATTAATCATGGCTCCATCCAGAACGTTATAATCTATGAATAGTTTAAATTATTATGGTAATTTGCAGATTTGATTCTGTATTTAAGTCTACATAAATTGAAATGTTCACTGGTTTTTATGTAATTCTGTGCCAATGTTTATCCTAAAATCAGTTTTGCCCTTGTGTGCTTTATGAATATGGCCCCGTGTGTCATTTCCGCCCTGGTTGATGGCGGGTCGTTGTCGTTTCGAGTTATAAACGAGATGCGACTTTTGAGGGCACACAACCTGTCGACCTGATTACTTTACCATGATCTATATCATACCCAAAATCCAGGCACATCTAGCCACCAAAAGGATTCGCCTAAATTGATAAGTTATTAGTCTTATTTTCCACTTATTGTTTCCCTTTTCTTTTGATGGGTTGGGGGCCTTTAGATGTTTTTGTTTGGTGAAATTCCACCAAAATGCGCTACGTCATAAGTATAATGAATGTTTCTTAGTGTTTGTTTCTATGTGATTTCATTGTCATTTACGTCATTCTTTCGTCATCACGATCGCCCCGTCTTACACCATTGTAACACGTAGTTCAGGATCTCAGGGATCATAAATGTTGTTTTGTGTTGGTTTACAAATAAATGTAGAGTTGCACTTCTGCACCAGAGGGCTTCGGTGAGTGGAATTTTTGATTCCTATTGCTGAACACTTAACACAAACCAAGACTATTACTTTCCTGCCATGTAGGCTAGACAATCTAGCAAAGCAAACTTGGCATTTTAGGCGCCATAAGTCGTTACAAATTTGGGTTTGAAATGGTAGACCTGTCGAGTTGAATTTTTAAACTCTATTTCGTATTGTTCGGTAAAAAAGGGGGAATTATCCGGTTCAAACTGGCGGACGAAGAATCGTCCCGGATGGAATTTGCTCTGCATTTGTAAATGGCATGGACATGAGTGGGGTTTAAACCCTGTCAACAAGGCAGAAAATTAACAGCGGATTAGTGTGCCAAACAGTTAAAAAAAATATGCCTTTAAGTATAAGATAAGATAGTTTTTTTACATTTTATGATTTTAAATTACATGTACTAGTACATGGACTTTCCTTCTTTCGGTAAGCATCTGTGTTCGAACAAATATTTCCATAAGCTTATCTAGGGGACAGACTTAAAACATTCTATATAAAAACAGTAATGTAATAAAGTGCAACATTTTTGCAATTTACTTAAATAATTATGCGCAGAATCGTTGCTTCAAAATCTGTACACCAAGCGCATTTGTGTTAAACATTGCAGTAAGAAACACATCTTCAGCGAATATGGATCAGCTGATGAAGTTTGCGTTGGCTTTGATGTGTGTTGTGATGGCAACGAATTTAGGTACGTTAAATGTTGTTCTATGTACATTGCAATATGTTTACAGATACTATGATAATATTTTGCGACCAGAATTTTTGGCATTTATCATAATTACCGGTAAAGCAGTGAATCCAACTCCAGTAAATGAGAAATTGCCAAATATAATGATGCATTCATGTTTAAAACACAAGTCAGATAAAACGACTTTGTTGAAAAAGAGAATAAATCGCAAATGTGGCTTTATTTGTCTGTACCAGGTATAACGTTGAAGCCATTAAATAGCTTGACTACGATTGATATTTAGCACATAACAAAGAACAAAAAACACAACCTTTTTAAACCAATGTTATGCCAATTCCATATTATGTATATGGGTATCTGTTAGTGGCAAAATAGTCACAATAAGCAATTGAAACAGCTAATATGGGATAGGAATACTTTATAAGTCGTATACATTATCTTTGTCCCATCTTACTGACGCAGTGCTTATTTGTTTACGGTAATAGTATACACTTTAAATTTAAACTAATTGAGTTTATGTAATAAAATAGTTGTATTGCTAGAAAAGTGATATGTTCAATAACCTGATTGAAAGTAAACATAGAATGAATACATAACATCTTTTTGAGCACCCGACGCAGTTTTCACTGTTGTTGAATTGATATTTGCTTATAGTGTTGTTTTGGTCAAACAGCATTGTAATTGCCCTGTTGAAAGTAACACGCATGTTTATGAACAAAGAAACGTCATCTTTCTCTTCATAATCGTCGGTCCAAGTACTATCAATATTCCGTACCATTCTCATCCATTCAACAGCGTCCGGTGAAAGCATTTGGTGTGAGGGCGACGTGGGCTACATCAAGTGTCCCCCGGGGCAGCTGATCTCTGTGTACAATGCTAACTACGGGCGAACGGAAGGAGCCACGGTGTGCCCACACTCCGCAATCAGTAATACCACCTGCCGGGCGGCTACTTCCTACACCGTGGTCAAGGAATGGTGCAACGGCAAGTCCTTCTGTCAGGTAACTACAAAACAACTTCTGAGAACACATGACATCCACTAGAACTATAGCAAAAGTAAGCCGACGCCTACATTAATATGGACGCACAGTGGGAAAAACCTCTATGACATGTTAATCACGATTGGTTTTATAAAAAGGCTGATAAAATTTATACCATAGAATTGTATCATCATCATCATCATTACATTATCATTATCATCATCATCATCATCATCATCATCATCATCATCATCATCATCATCATCATCATCATCAATAATTTAATATATTTAAGTTAATTAGCAGGTTCGTGCGGACCATCTGGTGTTCGGAGACCCGTGTTACGGAACGTACAAATACCTCGAGGTCCAATACAAGTGCATGTAAAAAAACAAATTGTTTTTCAATAATTTATTTGCGTTTCAAATGTTTGATTTTTTAATATGTACAGTAAAACCCCTCTAAACCGGACATCAACGGGACCAGACAAAATGTCCGGTTTAGAGAGGATTCCGGTATACATGGGATTTTCCTATTTGCCTATATATAGGTGGTAAATCGACACTTCAACTAAGTTTAAGCTCTATTTATTCACTTCAAGGGGACACAATGTGTATGTTGTGTGTGTTGTTTGTAATTTAAGGATAAAATTATGCTTTTTGTGTTATGTCTGTTCAACTTTTGCATTAAATTAACACGTGAGGAATTAAATCTTATTGAAAACAATTAAAAAAATAAAACATATCAACATTCTTAAAACTTAACATAATAATGTATTCTTATCCATGTACTAGCAAAATGATGAGCAAACGCTAATATACATACAAAAGTAACACTTGGTGAACATGAAAAAATAACTGCATTTATGTCAAATAACAACTTGGCATACCACACAAGTTTACACATCTCAAATCTACTGGGAACAAAAATATTCATCGATTGTGGTTATTATTTTGGCGTAACATCTCATCTTAACTATTTTCTTCTCTGTCATTGTCAACATATCTTGATCTTTATCAATATAGGAATATTAGATGCAGTTTCAATTTTAATTTTACACGAATTGAGGTTGTCCGGTATTGAGAGGGCAAATTACATTGAATCTAACAATTTGGGCCAAAAAAGTTGTCCGGTATCCGGAATAGAGAGGATCCGTTATTCAGAGTTATTTATCACATTAAAAATAGAAGGTAAAAAATCGGGACCGACGAAATCGTCCGGTTTCATGGGAATTCCGGTATTGAGAGGATCCGGTTTAGAGGGGTTCTACTGTATATTGCAACTATACAATGATACAGAACCACTGGCTTTTAAATATTGAGACCAACGCTTTAGCAGTGTATTGCTGTACTGTTGGCAGTGGTCAGCAGTGAGCAATGGACTGTTGTACTGCTGGCAGTAGTCAGCAGTGAGCAGTGGACTGCTGTACTGCTGGCAGTGGTCAGCAGTGAGCAGTGGACTGCTGTACTGCTGGCAGTGGTCAGCAGTGAGCAGTGAAGCAGTAAGTATTAATTCAATAAGACAGATGATTTTTAATGAATGCTCAAAACTTCCCACTGTTGTACTGCGTCACATGGTAGTGTAGCAGTATTTTTTTTATTTAGACATTTTTGTTTTGTTTCTGTAAGTATCTTAACCGCTCTCTGAAAAATATGAAGGGATTCTTTTGACAAATAGCTCGCGCATCATCTTTCCATGGGCGTAGATTTTCATTCCCACTTCTACAGAAAATTTGAATAATTCAAAAACAAGTATAGATATCGCGCTAGCGACTTGATATTTGTGTTTAGAATGTAAAACTGCATCGAATAAAACCATTTCTATGAGAATCGCACAGAAAACGTTTTCCAGAGAAAAATTCAGTCTAGGGTCACCCCAGAATTCACTGATTTTAGCATGTTTTGCCAGCAGTACAGCAGTCCACTGCTCACTGCTGACCACTACCAGCAGTACAGCAGTCCACTGCTCACTGCTGACCACTGCCAGCAGTACAGCAGTCCACTGCTCTCTGCTCACTGCTAGCCACTGCTAGTAGTGGAGCAGTACAGCAGTACAACAGTACACTGCTCACTGCTCCACTGCTCACTGCTAATTTCACCAACCCAAAGGGTTCAAACGATTGCGATGAAGAAGAGAATCACTTGAAACAATGCAGTCAAGGATTTTGCTAACATTAATCTTAGATTTACTGGCATGACATTTCCCTCAACTACTTAATCAAAAGTTTTTTTCTTATTACAAAGTAAGGCTTCATTAAAGTTATCGTTAAGTGTAGTTAAGCTATTCCACAACAACTCAAAATGGAGATTAAGAACGGTACTCATCACAATAAGGAAACTGCTTACATTTTCTAATAAATCTTACTTTGATTCCACTTAAATAAAGCAACACACTTAAACAAACAAAATCCCCTATTTGAAATTGATTTTATTGGATTCAGAAATGTTCTAAATTAGAACCCTTGCCTTGTAGTGAAAATCAGAAGACGTTTTGTAAGAACCAGAACCGTCAGTTTGTAAAAAGCACTGGTTTGAATAACATGTTTAATTTGTACACGCAGGGTATAGCTATACAATGATGATGACTATTGTACTTGTTCTCACTGTTTGTTCAGTTTATTTGAACTGTTTTGTCAGTGGCAATGCAGAGGAACGTTTGAATATGATCGAAAAGCAGCTGTCCACTTTGCAAACGTTTTTATCGCAGGTAATACTGTACATTTCATATATTATTATTATTCTTATTATTATTATTATTATTATTATTATTATTATTATTATTATTATTATTATAACCTTTTAAAATGTCATGTATGAATTCAAAGACAACTTCGCGTTAAACCGGCAAAGTCATTTATTAAAATTTACTTCTTATTTTTGTAAAATTATTAGGTATTATTTGACTATTACTCCTAAATATTAAAAATTATAAAGAGCATTTATTGACAGTCATACATTCGATGAAATGTAATTAAAATAAGTATGTAACCTTTTTGTAACAAACGTAAACTTCCAAAGTAAAGGTTCGATGTAATTTCAGGACATTTCGTTAATCAAAGATGGAATCAAAGATCTCAAGGACAGCAATCGGCAAACCGAAGACCTACTGATTAGCGCCACTTTGAGCAAAATGCAGGAGGACATTGCCTCCCTGAAAACAGAAAATTTGAAATCCGACTTTGATCACGCTGCCTTGTTAAGAAACCTGACCAATCAAAATTCAGCGGCACTTCGTGTTCTTCAAGAAATAAAGGAAGACAACAGCAAGATCAAACGAGCGTTTGAAATGGAAAAAAGACTCATTGCCGACAACGTTAACTTTTTCAAAGAAGAGGTTAAAACACTCGATAGCACACTTGTAGACTTCAATACAACCTTTTCATCGATTATTCCAGAGTTGATAGTAAACTTCGACAATGCCAAAACTGACTTTGTAAGCATTCTAGGTGGTACGAGAAACGATTTTGTAAGCACTCTAAATGGTACGAGAAACGACTTTGCAACCACTCTAAGTGATACGAGAAATGACTTTGTAAGCACTCTAAATGGTACGAGAAACGACTTTGTAAACACCCTAAGTGGTACGAGAAATGACTATGTAACCACACTACTTGGTACGCGAAATGACTTTGTAATCACTCTAAATTCGACTCTCCAAACAATGGAATTTAAACTATCGAACATTTCATCCAAATTTGTGCAACTTGGACAGGATTTTATTGAAACATTAGGAAGTGTCGAAGAGAACGTAAAGATTGGAATAAGCACATCAATTAAAGAAGCATTTGATGACAAGATGAAAGCTTTGGACAATTCAATCAGTTCAAAGTTAACAAATGTATTTGAAACTAAGATGAATTCTTTGAAATACTCTATTGAAACAGGATATACATCTGCTCTTAGTACCAAGATGAGCGATTTAAAGAGCTACATTTCTTCGGAACATACAACTGCTCTGTCAAGATTTTCGACCATTGACAATAATCTAAACAACATCGCAAGCGGGGTGGCAGCCACGCGCACAGTTGCGAATGACGTGTATTGGACGACCCTAAACTTACACTATTTTTGGCCGGATAAAAACAAGACAAAAACCATGAGACTTGCAAATGCGACCAGGGGAAGCAACTGGGTCGATGGTCGTCTTGAAGTGTTTAAAGGTAAGTGGGGAACAGTATGTGACGATAATTTTGACAACGATGATGCTCTAGCAGTCTGTAAAATGTTCACTTCTGCAACACATGGACAAAAATTCGACAGTGCCAAGTATGGGCGTGGAACCGGGCCCATATTGCTGGATAACGTGGAGTGTTCCGGGTCAGAGAGTTCGATTTTTGACTGCAGTCATAGAGGAGTAGGCGTTTCAGATTGCCATCATGGGGAGGATGTGTCTATTTATTGTAGATGGTAGATTACATTACAGAGGTTTCTTGTAGTAAACATGTAAACAAGGGACAACGTAAAAAAAGAATGACGTCAAACAATCCATGTGAAACATTAACAAATATAATCAAATGTCACACAATGCATATTTAAACCTTAAAATGTCTTTTTTGTTCGATGATTCATCTACACCGAAAATAAAAAAACGTGTCTGCTCATGTTTTCCTGCTATTCTCAGTTAATACATATATGCTGGCTTAGTGATGACGAAGCTGCTTGTGTTATAAAATTGTACATTAAATTGTCTTCTATTGTCATAGTTTAACATATAGTACTGGTTGTGGTCGCACAGTAATAAAATGATAAAACATGTCTGCTTTACAACTATTTCACCTGACTCGTATTTAATCTGATTTCAGACTTATATATTAATGTTGCAATATTTGCTCAAAAGTGGTTTGAAAACGCATAACTGCTATATAAACAAAACATAAACTGCAAAGAATTGATTTGTTAAGTTTTGTCTGTGTGCTATTACAAGTCTATACTGACATTTATTTGAGTGAGAAACGTATCAATAATCTAGTTTGATGTATATTGATATATCTGTTATGTTTTTTTTATCCATTGATGACATTTTTATTTTAAAATTTTAATTTTAACATGTGTGGGATAGGCGCTTTAAGTGTACTTATGACTTTCAGCTTTTTTGTCATCTGAATAGACTTTACTGTTTATTACATGCTGCATTTAATTGTCTGTACACAAAACGCTAATAAATATTTTCTTATAATAAACTATACAACTACCGAATTGTTATTGATACCTTTTTCTAATACTTATGCTTACTCATTTTAGTCCATTTTTTTTGCTCAAGTCGGAATCTGTATTTAGATCTGTGTTATTGCCCTATGTAGATTTATTTTATGTCGCTCTGCAATGGTCAGCCATCACGACATTGGAAACATGCATATGATTGTTGTATGACGAGCTTGACAAGATTCAACATTCAATAACAGAATACTATCTTAAACTAATAATTATAAGCGAGCTCATCCTTCGATATTCATAACATAAATTGAATGTCAATAGGCGATTGACGATTATTGCGCTAACTTCCCACGCCGCAAAGGCTCAGTGGTAGAGCGTTCGCCCCGTGGGCGGGAGGTCGTGGGTTCGATCTAAAGACGTTAAAATGTGTACCAGATGCATCCTTGCTCTGGCTTCTCTTTCCTCTCAAACCTCAAAAAAAATGGATCCCATCCGTAATGAGCAGTCGAGAAAGATTAATATAAGTGGGGATAACTTGCTTCGCAATTAACTTTAAATAAATAAGTTTTAGTTAAATTTTAAAAAAATATGTTCACTTTACAGTAAAAGACAATTTTAAATTAAAATAGCTCGCTTTATATGAATTTTAAAGCTTTTTTTCTGTAACTGGACGTGATTTTTTTATTTTGTGAGACGATTGTTGTTTGAGTAAAGCAAACAAGATTTTGCATCTATCGTTTTAATTCTCGATGCTACACATAAGCACGAGCGGAGCACACGCGTGACACAATATCGAGTTAACAATGACTTATGTTGTGTTTTCTTATGGACACTTAACCAGCTAAGAATGAGGGTGACACCCCCCCCCTCCCCCTTGCGTACTGCGTACTGCCTTATTTTGACCCTGCGTACTGCGTACTGCCTTATTTTGACATTGCGTACTGCGTACCGTTTAACAAAGGAAAATAAACAAAAAAAGGATAGTAATATAGTACTTAATTGATATTTTAAATAACATATGTTAATTATATTTAGTGTGAGACATATATTTACATTTATGTTATCGTCAGCGTGTCTTAGAACGAAAAAAACAACACATTTATTGTATGGGAAAAACGTTTTGACTAGAAATCCATATCATGACCATATAATGGCAATAACATGCATGTAGCATAACCATTTGCCTGTATTCACCATCGTTGTGCACAATAATACA
>Ga0224511_10002533_pt1 | contig 12402 bp, 9 predicted proteins | sample SF_May12_sed_USG_2_FD_169988 | JGI IMG/M metagenome (GOLD analysis project Ga0224511, IMG submission 169988) | Sediment microbial communities from San Francisco Bay, California, United States - SF_May12_sed_USGS_8_1 | ecosystem: Environmental > Aquatic > Marine > Sediment | place: USA... | reverse complement strand
GAAATGGTTGGGTCAATGGGCCTGCATTATTTTTAACATCATGATCCGACTCGGATAGGGGGAAAGCACAAGTGATGCACAGCCTTGGATTGAATCTGGGTCACCTGGACCATAGCCGAATGCGCTACCCACTATCAGCCACCGCTTCTCGCTTGTAAATTTTATCTTTAGCATTGAGTTTATATACCTTATTATCCGTACGTCGTTTCTCCTTATAAACTGTCCAATCAGCAGTGTTGTTACTGTATGACACAGTGTAGCTGGTAACCCATGTTTTTCTTCCTGTGTCTCCTCTACCTTTGGTCACCACTGCTGTGATCAGCGTTGGGGGTCCAATGTCAAGTTGCAGCCACTGACCTTCTGTAAAAGACACGCATCATGATAGTAATAGCCAATATAAAACTGCTTAAGTTCTGCATTACAGTGCACTATTTTTAATACCTTTGCGTTAATCCGTTATACATGTACAATGGCTTTTTAAGATAGAAATTTGGTCATGGCATTGTTCACTAGGCTAACTAGCTAGGCTGTCTGTAAGCCTGAAATCATAGAATTACATGGTGTTGGCCCAAGGCTCCCTAATTTATGTGTCCAGGTCATCCTAGCTTTGAACAGACCCCTTTTGGTTCATGTACTGTCATCAAAATTATGTTTAGGCCACAATTTGGTGTAAAGACTCGATATTTGAACGAGATTATGGTTGGCTTGAGGGTGAGGTACAATCTATCCTGGCAACCTAGATGACTGATGGATTCGTACCAGACGAGCAAGAGATTTGTGTAACCCCATGCAGTAAGAAGCTTTGGAATTCAATCAATTTCTCCAGGTACCAAGTTACAAGAATGACCATTAATTACTGACCATCTTGTCAAAAACACCTAATGTATAATTACCACAATGGACAGTTGTTAATTAGTGAAGGCACATGTAACCAACACTATAGGGAGCTATATGCCCAGGCCTCCAATTAATGCAAACTATTGCCGGTGGGCTCAAGATATGCAAACATTTTCTCATCCAATAGGTCTATTCGGGAGATTTCGTCATTCGCAATAAACAAATTTCTCTCACAACGTTAGTCGCAGACAGCGCAATGAGTCCAGGAGGATTTTCAGTCATATGTTTTTAACCATTCAACTTTCATAAATCCTCACGCAAATGTGTACAAGAAAAAGTGGAAAGTGGAAGTTACTGAACCTCTGACATCGATTTTAGAGTATTTTTAGGGTTTGGAGTTATGTTACCCTATAATTTATAGACATTGTAGACTAAGAGAATGTCTACTCAGTTTCTATGCTCAAGTATGCATGGTTTCTGTGGCAGTGACAGACGGTAATGGTTGTTCTTTAGCCAATGGTCATATTGGAAGGTGGCTGTTAGAAAGCCAATAACTTGTAGCGGCAATGGTGTACTGGCAGTGGTAATGATGTTTATACAATATGTGACTCGATTAAACTAGGCTGTCGGACTCAGATACTTGATTACCCATTTCTACCTTTATCTGTAGCGGGACACCACGCCTTGTTACTGAGTATGTGTCCATCGGCCGGCTGGCAGGAGCTTCCTTGTTTATACGAGTGTGCTGTAGATGCTTCCAAAGCTCCGTACGGTGGCTGTCCCAGCTGCTGCTTGTTATCTGGAATCATAGAAAGCTATAGTTATTCTATAGAACACGAACAATCAATGGCAAGCACCTGACACCGGGCTCAGGCTGCCGAATGTTGTCAGGCATATTTAACCATATGAGGATTCACTAGACCCCCCTTCGTCAAAACAGCAAATCCCAGAACTTCTGCTCACTTTTTAGAATTTCAGATTTTCACTGGGTGGGGTCATGAGGATTACCATAGGATAGGGATACGTGGTTAGAGCGCAAAAGCCCCTTCTACCCAGTGTTCTTTATGTCACTGTTTCTGCCACCACCAGTGACTTTTTCAGGGATTTGAATCATCGATTCGTTCGCTATTCAGAAACAGGGGCATTTGACCGCTGACCCACGGCTGCCAAATTCTATATATTCGCAGTATAAAGCGCGAGAAATTTCCTTCCGTGCATCGGGAGTTCCATACTGCAGGCAGAGTAAATGGATTGCGTATATAAAACGCACCATGCATACAGTCTAGCCGAGAGTAAATAAAGTATGCCTATTAGTCTAACAGCCAGGTGTGTGGATATACAGCAAATCCCAAGGCAATTGTAGTTTCACATCATTTAGCACTAGTATTTAGCCATTAAACAAGACCCTGTTTTGTTGAGAGGCACCATCGTTGTACCAGAAGGCTCGAGGCGATTTGACTCGCGCAGCACACCAGTTTTTGGCTGTGGAGTGATTGTGTAAACTGAATATTTATAACGAATTTACAAAGCCCTGCGACAACCAGGTACGGTTCAAAGATCAAAGAAAATGGCTGAATAGCCTCGGGTTATTTGGCTGTGTTTGTGGCTTCAAGCGACTTTTGAATAACATTCTAGTAACAAAGCAAATTGATTACCGAAGGTTAGAGCTAAGGAATGCACTATGCTAAAAAATGAGATATAGATCCACTATGAATTTTACACCTTTTGTTTTGATGAAGGCCAAAAGGTCATAAAAAATGCCCAATTCATGATGGCTCCACTTTGGGCCGCGTAGCATAAAACATGCAGATGCATGAATTTCATGCGAGGCCGCTTACAATATGGAGGCTAATTCACAAATATATGTATTCACATTCTATCAGTCATGTGCTAATACAATTATGTAGACGCCGGCTATGTCCCTTGAATGCTAGTAGCACTTACACTTGTCCGTCTTCTATCACATTTTAAACCTTTTATTAGACACAACGATTGTACTGTGAAAAGCGCTTAGTCGTTTGATGTGCAATTTTCTAAGTCTTCACCCGAATTTAAAATGATATTCATGAGATTAAGATAACCTCGCTGTTCCATTAAACTATTACGATATTAGTCTCTAGATTATTGGGTAAAGCTAGTCAATTGAATACTCAACACCATACCAGCGACATATTATTATTAGCCCATAGTCCAAATTATTTGGTCTTATGTTGGTTGGAGTTGTGACCCCTTACTCTATCATGGCACCGTGATGTGCCTGCAGTTTAATACTCCCACCACTCCTGCACCTGTTTGCTGTCTATGGCGCCCGACATCCTATGGGCAATAGTCTGACACAACCTGTCCATGCCAAGTTTATAGACATGCATGCGAAGGTATACAGAAGGATGCGTACCTTGGCAACCAATGAGTTCAACTCGCATGCTTGGATGGGTGTTCCAGGAGTGAACCTGTATCTTGACGAACCTAACTTTGATCGGGTTAGGAAGGTAGACATGTTCTACTTTGTACGAGTCTGTGTTACCCTTGAACACCTAAAAAGAAACGATAACGCATGATTTGCACTGGACTGGGTACAAATGAGGTTGGGTTATTTTCATAATCATTAAGGACTGACTGAACCGCTGGTATATTGTACCAAACTCACAATGAAAAATCTAGACAAAGTTATGACGAGCCAGCTTAGAACTGTCTTCACTGATCCAGGGATAAAAAACTAAAAATTTTGGGTTACTTATAGGATTGTGTTCACTATTGACTCCATGATGTCATGCTTAACGGTTGACAAGATCACTATATTATTGTGGTACTCAGCATGAGATGTGATAGGCGATCATCATCAAAATAAGTAATAAATATGTTGAGGCAAAATCTAACTCTCACCCTCACCTGAAAAGATACTTGACTCGGTTTCAAAATTATAATCCCCTTGGGTAATGTCTATCGAAGTTTCCAGGTGCATCGTTACAGTTAAATATAGTACTCACAAGTACTTGAGGTTACTGAGTGATTGTGTCAATCACGACCACCCGGCTTGATCTAACATTAATCTCTGGGCAATCTCTTTGTTATCATAAAAAATCTTTTAACTACGACTTGTCATCAGGAAGTTAACCCCTATATCTTTGCCAAGTGGTATAGTGTCACCATTCAAAACATGGTGCATCTTACTAGTGCCATTGTGACTTCAATCTTCTTGCAGGCCTAATATATAGCCTCATGGGGGTATATGAGTTGTCAGTTCAATGGTACAGTGGTATACATGTACATGTCACTGCTTTACCCCATATACAGATAAGTCCAAAGTACCATAAGATAGGAGAAGAGACTGCATTGATCTAAAACAAGCAGTGGTTAAAGTGCAAAACCTTAGGTTAGAGGGCTGTCAAAGGTTACTTTTCTAAGATATAAAAATGGGGCATTGAAAGCTTATTGAGTAGTTGCTGTGGTAGGGACTGCTGATCGCCAAGCATCCTCCGACCCAGATATAATTTTTGACTCCATCCCCTTGATTCTAAGCATTGATCTAAAGTACACTATGGTACGGTACTGTACTATTGTAAGGACATGGAATGGACTATAAGACTAGACAAGCCGACGATATGCATAATCCGCGCATAATTTTATGCGTGTGAGCAGCCGAATATTATTAATCATACATGTCTGTAAAGGCCATTGCCTTACTGAAAGGGATGTGTTACACTAAGGCACGCTTTCCGTAATTCTCCTCTCTAAAATTGATATGCGCGTTTTAAACGCTGCTCTTGGATAGAAAATGCAAATTTAATCATCAGGTTGTGGTTGTTCAACCATGAAACCAGTGTTCCATTGTGACATGCAGGTGTTTTTGGGCCCTTGTATTTTACACCCTGATCATGTCCCGAGTACTAACGTGTGGTATCTGTGCATGTAAATACAAATACCTCCAAAAACTACACAAACTAAACAAGATGATGCTTATCAGCATGGAAATACTAACATTGCTCCTGATCTCAACATATACAAAGAATATTCAATCCACATAGTAATCAACTAAATTCCTAGATGGAAAGCCAGGATACGATAGAATTATCCCGTTTTAAATTAAGGGTATCGTTAAGCCAATGGCTTGCTTTCATTTTGGTCCATAGTTTGAGGCATGAAATTGGTACACTAGGAAAAAATACGCAAGCTAGTGGGGGTCAGTGTACGTTTCACTAACTCATACAGAAGCAACTGTGAGTCAACACGCAACATGAATCATTGTTTCCACTGGCAATCTTTCCATGAGTGCACTGTCTACATGGATTATGATAGTAGGAATATGACTACATACATATAAATAAGGTTGGGCAATGCAACACTCCAGCGGGTACCACACAGGTACTAGACTTATGCTAATGAAGTTGTATTCGCGGAATATATCATCACGATCCATCATCAAAGACCGCAACAACTCTATTTGTCATAACTGTGGGAATATGGAACGAAAACATGCGAATGTCGAGAGGCTTGTGTATTGGGGGACTGGTGGACTAGACTATAAGGGAATATGTGAATTAATTAATACAGCGATAGCTACGCTGCATATTCAGTGAGTCAAGCCAAATGAGGACAGACCGTTTTGCTTGGAATTGCAAATTTGGCCATTCCTCAGGTAATCAAGGTGGGGAAATTAGAAGTTATAGAAACCTTCCTCTGAAATCAGTGTGAAATTCATATATTACCAAAACAGTTTACGGCCATATTTGGTCCTCTAGTTCTCCACATTCCTGTTACTAGGGAGTATACCACGCAGTTTTTCAATTGACATTATTCAGGTTGATCTTGATATAAAGTTACTGCACACTGCATGACCGATTCTGTTTTTAGTCCAGGGATCAAGCTGTTGACAAACGCGAACTCACCCTTGGTACATCGCTGGAGTCCATGATGTAGTTCCACATTTCGCCATCTTGGCTGTAGGAGACCAGAAAGTTGGTGACCCATTCTTTTCCATCGCCACGTCCCTGGGTCAGTACAGCCGATACCTACCAAGAGATAGCAGTGTGAATGTGACCAGGATACATGGTGGCGGCACACATTGTCATAGGCATGTAATGGATGGTGCCCGTCCATGCGAACCAAATGCCATGGGACATTTTGGGTCCATTTTAACAACACCAATACATTCTGATCACAGGTAGGGAGGCGAAGGATGAAACACAACTTGGAAAATTTTCAGTAAGCAAACACGCTGATGTACAGTATACTGCATTTCTACAACACGACCTAGAATGATGGAATTGTCTGCCCAATCTAGACAGTCAATCTAGCTGACCATCAGTTAACATGTCTGTGATTTACATGCTTGTTGCACGTAGTATGACTGTGTTCAAACAAATCTTTTAGCATTTCACTATAAAGGCTTGCTTTTGGCTTATTTCCGGCTTGTTTCAATTCAAAGGAAGTCTTGTGACGGGACCTTTGTTTCTTGAATGGAAATCACAATGTTCAGCTAAAGAGGATTGGCGCTTATAAAAGTGGAACCAGCTAGCCCGTCCTTTAGTAGGATAACTCTATGTGGTATGAAAACCGAACCTGCTGTTGACGAATTGAGAATGTTTTTGGATGTAGGGCGACACCATACCGCTTTTACATGAGCGCGTTAATACTACTACGCCAATATCAAGTGTGTTGGCTCATTGGGCCCGCTCGCACCCAAAAACGGTGTAATGTATCTTAGTTTACAATAGCATTTGTACCAGCTGAATTAACATGAGGTTTTGTTGGCAGGAAACTTATTATTCACTGAGCAAAGTGATTCAAACATTCTTAAGACTTGGTGTCAGTCACATGGCGCATTTAGCAAAATACAGGACAAAAATGTAACGGGACAAATAACACGCCAAAAATAATGATTACGTATACAAAACAGGTACAATGTCATTCGTGTTATTGAAAAGGAGGCATGCATTTGTTTTTCAACGCCCGTCACCCTAGCCCAATCGAATCAGTCCAGGGTTGTAAGACCGAGCGGATTTTTACTGATTCAATTGTGTTTTCGAGTCTGTGTTTCTATTGTTTATGTTAGTTTTGAGACAAGTACCTGTTAGTGCTGGGTCGATGGTCATAGATAAACAGTCCTCGTGGAAAAACTGAACTAGCTTTGGCGTATTAACGTCCCCAAGGCACTTGATGTGTTATGGCTTTTTCCCAGCTCATTCAGACATGCACTGAAAATCTAGTACAATCAAGTGCTAACTGTTACCATCTTATTGTTTCGACTGTTATCTTTCAATTTATTAAATATTTGGAAATCACCCGCTCCCGATATTAAAGTGTCTAAATGAGTCACCATCACAAACATAGTAGCCTTTCAATATCAATTGGGTTAAACTGATTCACAGCTCAATAGATGAACAGATACAATGGGTAATCCATAGATTTTATCCCATTATGATGGGCGGGCCTAATTGGGTGTGAGAAACTAACAGATTGAGCTGTAACCTAATGAGGTTGGTTACAAAAAACCTTTCACAGATTTACGTATATATGTAGTTGCCATGAGAAACGTAGCCTTGAATGTTTTGGCATGGTGTGGTTATTTTTACCACCAAACAGTTACGTGTAATAGTAAATCTCTAGTGTGGGGTGAAGGAGAAAAACATTTTCAAAGATCATTATAAGTTCTCCACTCGCTCCGGTTCGAGACAACAACTTGGTGCAGTTTACTCAGAAAGAGGCAACAAAACTGTTCAACTACAGTAGCGCCGCAACCACCGGTTTATCAAAAATCAAGTACGAGTCAAGTACCCAGCCATAAAATCATATGGAGCGATGAGATAGTGGAAGGTAGGATGGCGAAGCCAACCAATAATGATCTCAGGTATAGACAAGCAGGCCGACCTTACATCAACAGAGTTAACAAGCAAGTGCTCCGAAAAACTACTCTTCTCGAGTTACACCCGCTAGTCATCTTCAATACACATAAACACAAAGTTTATAAGGGTTTCCTTTCTGATTACTTGGTGTGTTTCATTACCTCGATTTTTCAGTCAACGCAGTTTTGTTTATCGAATATACATAAAGCGATGGTGAAATAGCTTTTTGCACGGTAGAGGGAATATAACTCTAACCCAAACTGAAATTATCTTGCCGAGTTAGCAACGGTGTTCTGTTCTGCCTCACCTCTGTGACCACACCGAGGTCTATCTGTATCCATTCAGAGCTAGATTTGACTCTGGCGCACCAGGCGAGTTTATTCTCGAGGTAAGGCCGTGCATATTGCGTACCGCATCCGGCCTCCCATTCAGCTGGATAACTAGAACTAGCTGTAATCTGGGAGTCCTGAATGTCTCCCGAGATCATGCCCAGTGGGCCGCTGTTACTGCACACTAAAATGAGGATGAAGTTTGTTATCTCTTTGTATTCGAGTGGGGAACAATAAACAGGGTACAGTTTGTACTTAAAACACTGCATTACATTTAGCAAGCTATCATTATAAGGAGCATGCTGCTCCTCTTAAGAAGGACACTCTGTCTGCACCATTAAAATAATTGGCATAGCTCAATGGCTAGACGTCTAGGCTTGAAATTAACAGATCCCAAAATCAAATCCTAGGCATGCTGCTACTGTAAGAATGAGGTCCTCACATGCATAATCCGTATAGTTCCCACTACTACAGAACAAGCCTCAGGCTTAGGAGGGCCGTTAAATAGGATTGCCAAGTAGAATAATAACAAAGTGTCCAATGTCCTTTTTTTGTGCAACCTCAGAATTCTGGTGGCTTTTTAACAGGGATGCAGTAAACTACAGCTCAATGACATAATTGCGCAGTCTTATAGCATTCGAATATAGTGTAGGAATATTAATAGTCTACAGTCTTGGGTGTATTTCTCTACCCCAGTTGATTCTTGGATTGATTTCCAGTCATTAAAATATGTGATACAGCCAGCCAATACTTGTCACCTGCTTGTTAAATGACCATATGGCTGCCCAAGGGTTGACTAGAAAGAGGGGGAAAGAGGGGCATCGGGTCCTCACGGCAAAAGTGTTATGATTCCCTAAAACTCTGCTTCCATGCATAGTTCACAATAGAGAGAGAGACTAGAGAATGTTGCTAATTTTTCAAAACAGTTTTTTTTGTACATTCTGGATAACACAAGTAACTGGCAGTCAGCGCAATTAGCTCCGGGCCTAGTTGCTGACCCCCTTCAGTCCATACCAGCGTGTCTTAAGTGATGTAACATAAGATGACTTGAAGCTTACAAAGTATCGATATCGATTCACCATTCAATTCAGGTTATAGCAGGGCTAGCTGCCCCATGGAGATGCTAATAACAAAACGTAATGTGCTATCATGCAGTGATCGGAAGTCAGTCGGCGAGATCGTCAGCCCGCAACAAGCAGCAGATAGATCGCTTATGCGTCAGCCGAACTTCCCTCTGCACTGCACACAATGATTGTCATATTGGATAATTGTTCATAACAAGAAACGTATAGAACTTGTACAGCCTCAGTTTGCAGATCAAACTGTCATGAACATTCCACGGTGGCGATGATTGAAATTTCTGTCAATTCTTGATGCATTTCATAAGTTATTCATTTTAAATAGAAAGGCCAACAAATTTGCATTAGGTACAAAACCAACAGGTTTTGCAGTGTTTTCATTTTTACTTAGGTAACCCTAGTCTTATTGGTATACTTGTACGGTGTATGTCATCATATTGTGAGTTCTTCCATGGTCATGTGTAGGCGCGCGAACATTTTGTTAATATAGGGAGGGATAAGTAGGGGGTGTTATGATCTTGATTTATTTTACTGGATCACCAGTTTCACGACTCTTAAGGTGTTAATTGATCTTCTTAGTCCCCACATCCGGATATATGGAACATACTTCTGTAGTTATGAGTTCAATACTCTTCACCCAACTATTTATCCTGAGACAATCTAACACATTTATGATGCTCAGGCCACAAAATAGGTACCTTGCTATGGGTTTCCCTGAATTACGAACTTCCCACGTAACTACGCTGAATAGCAACATTATCTATACGTTGTATATCTGCCTAGAAGGTAGACTTTCTACATGCACATTTATATGTATGTATATGCAGCTTTAGTGTACACATTCTGTTAGGTTGAGACCATAGCATCACGGTTTCAACTATAGATGCCACCGATGGGCTAGCCCCAACATCCCAGATTGGATCCGAGCGGCAAATAATCCACTGGTGATCTTCTTATAATCAGTCCTTTTATAAGAGCAGTACTCGACAGACACTTCATTGATTGGGTCCGCTGACTAGAATGAGTAAGCGCTCATCTTGAGATTGGTAGCCCATTATTCACTAACCAAACATGTCACCTTGTAATAGAGGCTCACATAGGAAATCTTTGGCGTATGTTTTTATAAAGCACGCTTTGATATTCCGAGTTAATGGTGGGAAAATGAAGAGTTATCAGGTTCGTAGTGGTGTTTCGAACCTCTTCACCGGGTAAGTAAAAGAGAGGAAAAAACATTTCACACTTCAAGTTGGTAACATATTGCATTTATACCGGGTCCTTCATATGGATATACCAGGGGAAGTGAAAGGTTACTATTCAGAGGCAGGTGTTATACTGAAGGACACTGAACTACCCTTCACACACTGAGGGGCCAGCTCGTACTGGTTTGACTGCAAAGCTTTCAGTCAAGACTACAGACTGAGGTGTTTTATAATATATGAAATTTTCAGATAACGGTTCTGCTAAAAAGCCGAAGACTTAAGTGGCGCACCCGGATTTAAAAGCTGTGCAATAATTTCATAAAACCAGTTGGTGGGGCAACGGAGTTGTTTGCTCTTTAAATTGAGGTCCTATGAATGGAGTAGTCGTGGTTATGTGGATATTGATGTGACTGATAAACGCAACTTTCATCAGCAATAGATTTTGTAATATACCAACATAACAAATTTTTATTACATGTAATATTACAACGGGGCTTGTGCGGGATAGTGATGGCTTTCACGTCATCTCAAAAGATCAATTTTATATCCAAGGATGCACACTGGATTTTGATAAGCTGAAGGTTTTCTAACTGCTGCGCATAGATAAAGCTAGTAATTCAATTTTCACCATCAAACCATTTTCCGCTGGTTTTGTGTTGCCAGTAAAGAAAAAAATGTGAGTTCATCAATAATGGTCAACAACAATTTCTGATCATTGTGATCGTAAACGCGATATCTTCGTATCTCAAATCGGTCAGCATTAAATATATGAGTCAGCATGGTTTCAATACCAGACGCAATATTTTGTGTTGCCAAAATAGCAAGCAATCAGTCACAGGTAGCAACGTTAAACATTCAATCAAGACTACCATTGACCAACGATAATCAAATCATTGATTGTCATAAGCATTTTGGATTTTAATCTTTGAACCAGTCAAAGCACAGGATATATTAATCCCCAACTAACTGCAAAGAATCAGCACAGTGTATTTGTCTATGGGAGTTCATCAGACAAGCCACATTATTAAACATATTAAACAGATATTGAGTTATTTGGTGATTTTATACGAGTTGGTTTTGCTAAAGCCAGAACTCAACCGGGTACCAACTCAGTCGGAAACTTGTTACACAACATTGTCGCGCTAGCTTTTATCTCGCTAAATAGAGCCAGGTGTTACTGTGTGCAATAGCCTCCAGTTGACCCGACTAAAGGCTGGCATATGCATTTACAGAATACAAAGACAGAAAACACGGCTGCATGAACCCAGATCAGTCAGTCATTGAGGATGGTGAGCTAAATTTAGTAACAAATTGAAACTACCTAAAATAAACTGTTCTGTGTGGAAGTGGTTTTCGAGACTTTTTCATATAGTCTATAAATAACTTGCACGAGTCTACGATATATTAAAAAAACTAAGTATAGCACAACAAATGATCACCCAATGAACGATTTCTTTTACAAATTAGTCCGAGTAAGGCTACAAAGATCATAGTGGCAGAAATTGTCGCCCCCCGCCACTTATATTTGTCTCTATTTTTACATGCCAAGTCGTGAGGCAGTGATCACCATGCACAGAACGATTTGCATTATCATTAGAAGTGCGATATAAACCGTTGTCAACTTATCTTTCCTAAAATCATGTATTATATAACCATCACTCATTTCAAACATGCATGTGTGAAGGCGCATTCAATTCAAAGGAAACCTGGGAAACAACCAATGGGCCTAAATACAAGTTATGGTAACTTGGTTCATGCAGTTCTTTGATCCGTAGTTTGGTTTCACACAATGACACATGTAACCATGACATATGTGAGGCATTTATTGATGATATGATGGACACTTCAGCTCAAAATTACCAACGATTCATCAATTGTTTGTCATTATCCAAAAGACTAATATTCTTCAAGTGCCAAACTCTTAATCATTAATCTTTAATGTAATTGTTAACCATAATTTCAGCCAAAAAGACCAGGAATATCAGTCCCAGCGCTGCACCCTAGAACTTGTCATCATTAGGCATAGTTCACAAAAAGAACTCAATTAGAAAAACCTGCTGTATTTCCAAGTTTTGTGATTCGGATATAAATTATTATTATGTATTATGATGAGTTC
>Ga0224511_10002532_pt1 | contig 12404 bp, 8 predicted proteins | sample SF_May12_sed_USG_2_FD_169988 | JGI IMG/M metagenome (GOLD analysis project Ga0224511, IMG submission 169988) | Sediment microbial communities from San Francisco Bay, California, United States - SF_May12_sed_USGS_8_1 | ecosystem: Environmental > Aquatic > Marine > Sediment | place: USA... | reverse complement strand
CACTTTGAAAGAACCACCTTTTAGATAAGTACTGAGCTCTCTTGTCTGTGACTTCTCGAGGGTTTGTCTTGTGTCGGAGTTGTCTTTTCTTTGTACTTCCAGTCCCTTTTCTATTTGGTTAGTTTATTAGTCTTAGCATGCTCTGTATTGTGCCGTAGTTAGTGCATCCTATGTACTTCAAATTTGTGTTTTCATAGTACTATTCCCCCTCCGACACGACTCCAATTGTGAGTGTGAGCTCCTCACATATATCCTAGCTCGTGAGCAGAGTTGTCACAAGCCCAAGATTGGGCGTATGAGGAATGTGAGACAGTATAGCTTCTCCTGTCCTCGCAACCTGACCACTGTGCCAAGGTTAGGGAGCACAACAAATATGCAGAAGTGAAAAAGAAAACTACGACCCACTGAAGTTGTGTGTAGCAGATGTGAACTTGTATTTGTACAAAACTGGCGGGGAATGGATGTCTGCTCACTCAAGCGACAGTGCTGTAAACACATTGGTTTTTAGTTTAGTACTAAATCTTGTTATCCATGCTGTGATTGGGTGTATTCAGGTTGATGGCTGTGAAACGACAGGCCTGTTCAGGGCGTTCAACGAGCACGTCATCCATAGACTCGGGATCAAGCAGCATGGCCCATTGGTGAGTTCTATCAGCTGTTGAAAACTTCATGAAGGTTGGTGAAGTCTCCTTACTAATCTAATAGCACCCCTTCCAAATTACTGGAGTATGTTCCATTGAGTCGAAATCTCAAAACTAGGGCCATCCATGGCTTGGTCAAGCGAACCGGTTCACAGAATCGAAGTGGAGTGGTACATAGTTTTCAGTCTACAATCTGAGCGTTCTGAATACATTAGCGGTCATTTTGTTGCAGAAAGATAAGGTGCGGATTACCTTACTCGCCCGTGGATCAAAATACAGGAATATTCTGAACGAAAATGAGGTATAGTACAATGATGCACTAAACTAGTGGATCTTAACATTGAAATCAAAACTGAGCAATATCTTCCTTTGAACTGGTTTGGTTCTTCGATGTTGTTGATCTGTTCTCTTGTTGGGTTTATATTTGGATGTTCGTCAATGGAACCCTTTGATTAATACTTGTGCAGTGATAACGAACTAAAATCATGTGACTATGTACTGCATCAAGCGTAGATTGAAACAAGGTATTCTCTCAATGTTCATCTTGAATCATGTTATCGTCAGGCAGGACCTCACAGTGAACCACCCTAATAACCTTGCTACCATCCGGAGGTCGTTTCGAGACTCTTCATATACCCAAGGGGTCTCCTTGGAGTTTCCAGTTGTGCTAATTGGCAATCAACAACTGTGGCTTCATACGGGTTTTCTCGTGTGTAAAGTTGATCGCCAATGAACAACCTCATATAAACCCAGAACCTGAAAGAGACCCAGACCAACAACACTGATTACTGTGTACTGGTAACTGTATTAATTATTGTTTGCATATTTCAGCTACTGGAGGCTCTCAATAAAAACCCTAAATATGAAGCGAAAATTGTAACCTATAAATTTAGGTAAGTGCTCTTTATTCAGTAGTCTGGATTTTTAATGGAGGAAATGTGTGTACTATAGCTGAGAGCTAGGCATGAATGTCCTTTCCAATCTGATGTAGATCACAGGCATCATATGAAAGCCCCTGAATTGCAGCTATACGCTATCTATGAATGTGCCACACATACACAGCTGGTTGATTGCACAGCATTGATGCGATGAGTAAAACATAATGATACCATAGTACTCCATGGGGCTTACCAAATAAGGTCAAGTTGTTGCATTACCACCCTTATTATTATACTTGTAGCCGCGATGACCCAGAAGAGAACTTTCTCAACCAGATAAAAGTAAGTCTCCTTGAACTAGACGCAGTGCTATTTTTTCCCTCAAAGTGTCATGTTGTTACCGGATGGATTTATTATAAAAAACATCAGACCAATCTAATCAATGCGCATTTTTCATTGTAGAATACGCTGAATAGCGACATATTTATTGGCATGCATGGCGCCGGTTTAACCCATATGCTGTTTCTACCTCACTGGGCAGCTGTTATGGAAATGTGAGTAGAATATGCATATTGGTGATTGTGTCACTCACAAAATATTGAATAAATATTATTATTGGTACCCAGGCCCATCTGTTCACTACATTGGATCACCATCGTATTTAGGCCCGGGAAAGCAGAATACCTCTGTAGTAAAGTACTGAGTTTGCATATGTGAGAACTTGATTCGAATCCCAGTCATGACAGGCTCCCGTTGTGTGAGGTCCTCACTTCAATCCTAGCTCCAAACAAAAAACAAGCCTCATTATGAGATGGAGCTACTGATACTGACCCGCTCATGGTGCTCTATGCTGAACCCGAACCGATGAAAAGAACAAGTATCTATCTTGTAGCTTCACGTAACAGTGAAGAAGTCATACAAAGAAATGATTGGATCCAATCTCAACTGTTGTTAATCTGCAATTAATTAGGAAAATTCTGCACAAAGGGTTGTACAGCGCTATCAAATCCATTCGAACAAGCTAAATATTTATTCCGAATGCAGTCCTTGAAGTAATATTACAATTTCATAGTGAGTTATTATATAGTTCTTTTATATTTTTATCTCTAGTTATCATTGTGGCGATCCGAAATGCTACTCAAACCTCGCCCGGCTGAGAGGAGTGAAATACTTCACCTGGACAAAACCTGATCTGCTTTATCCTGAAGATGAGGTTAGTTACTCCAATGCTTCTACTGCCCTTGTTGGGTATTAGAGAAGTTGCGGAGTTGCGTTTCCATGCCCATCAAGGGAGAATGGGCCCGGCATAACGTCATTCGCGCTCAGATGCTGACGGGTTAACATTGGAACGTATAAGCTTTCTTTTCAGTTCCGCGGGCACGCAACACTGCAACCTCTCTGTCACTTTGGTTGATTCGAATTCTGTCCACATGGGGTAGGTACTATATAGTAAAACCTCAGAGAAGGAGATGGCATGCTGTAAGATGGTTAAAGTCGCCCCTGAAACCAAATGTATCTTTTTTTTTACGTTTGACAGCAGCGTGTTTCTGTACCACTGACTGTGAAGACTATACTGAACAAAAGTGGATCCACTGTCGGTGGAAAGAGCCACATTCATGATCAGTTTTCCTTTCTTTATCCCAGGGTCATCATCCCACCCTTGGAGCCCATGAAAAGTTTACTAACTACTCCTTTGATGTGGATGAATTTCTCAGGTTGGTCAGTTTGGCGGAGGATCATGTCATCCGACATAAGGATTTCAAACGAGCTCGCAAAAACAAATACTCTCCTCAGAAGGACGAATTGTAAACATCAGTATCAAACATAAAAGTGATTATTAGTTTTCCACAGGAAATGTACTGGTACATTATTCTTATTGATTGGATTGAGCTGGTCTCGCCCAAGTTATCCCCAATGTAAACGTAAAACCAGCGGCCTGTTTCTGCTCAAGTTCTGTGTCATATGATGATTAGCTTTATACATGTACTCCCGATGTATATGGTGGGGTCACCCTTGCTCAGTACAGGTTCTCTCTACAAACCAAGAATTCCCCAAATGTCAAGGAAATTAGTTAGCAGAAGCTGTTATTCATTTTATTGATAAGTTATGCTATGATTTGGGCATATTGCATGACCTAAATCATCATTGTTGGTTAATAACACAGACACAGAACACGCAATTTAATGTTACCATTCACTGTTTTGAAAATATAGAATCTTGTAAAAGGAGAATAAAGAAATTCTGCATTTTACATCCAAAAGGTGCAATGCTCTATTGACAGCAAAGTATATAATTTTGTAGAATGTGATCTGAACATATTTATTTGGTATGATTATCGTCTATATCGAGGTCTGCCTTTCTGAGGATGATACCTTTCCATTGCTATGAGATTTCAATGTTTCAATCACCTTCTCTTGCTTGGCCCGGCCACTCGCTTGTTTAGCCGTTCTCTTTATGTGGTAGTCGTAACATTCACTGAAATTCACTACAAAAAGTTTGTAAATTAATTAGCATATATATTTATTATGTATGATGGCTTCACTGTCGCGGTGAAACTACTACGTTAGATACCAGCTTTCTCACCAGGCAGCTCCTGCTCTACATGGAGCACCACGAGCGGGTCAGTATCAATGCTTCGCCTCATAGTGAGACTTGTTTTGTGAGCTAGGATTAAAGTGAGTAACTCATACGCAACAGCTATGACTGAAGTCTGCTTAGGCTTTCATACCCACCACCGATGATAGCGACTGGAAGCGCAGTCATCATCATACCAGTCGTCATAACGATTGCGGCCAACACCCGACCAAGCCAGGTAACCGGGTAATAGTCTCCGTATCCAACTGTCGTCATCGTCACAATCGTCCACCACCAACCTGTGATAAAACCACAATTAGTGATTGGTGCTGTGAAGCCGGCTCAGGCTTGCACTGGTAAGTACCAACAGATTCAGGGGTTGGGAAAGCAAAAGCCCTCCGTCGCATGAGCACAAAGTGATGAGCATGTGGAAGGATCACTCCTGATAGGGAGGAGTGAAAAGTCCGCAACTCAAAACAAGACCATCTTGTTTTGGAGATGTTATTTCCTCAACTCACAAGTGTTTAAGTCCAGCTCCATTGTCAGTGAACTGTTTTAAATTAGTGGTGGCCCTGGTAGCACATTGGTCAAATTGGCCACAGTATGACAATTCAATTGTTGACAAACTTCCTCACCGTCAATGATGGAAAAGTACAGATTTTCCCCTTCTGAAGGCACAAAGTATTCCACCATAAAGACTATAGGCCCAAAAAGCAAGCAGGACAGCAGGATTACTACTGCTAGCAATGTAATCTCACGTAGACTTCTACTTAGAGCAAGAAGAAGCACTTGTACTTCACTGTAAGATAGAAAAAAGGCTTCTGCATGACTCTAAGGTGAACAGTCACTGAACAAATACATATCCTCAGTCTCTTTACACTCGGTAGGTCATTCACCCTCTAAATCCCATGAGGAATATGCAATCAATGAAACAAATTCCCATCCAGTATTTTTCACTTTTGTTATCGTTTCAAGATTCAACCGGTCCAGAAGTTTCACATCGGGCTCATTTGGTAACAACGGTAACAATTGGTTGTCGTAGGACACTCATTGCATAGCCGAGAGGTCCCCTCTTATGTGAATCTTTGTTGTCCGTCATTAGATGCTCTCCATGCGCACTATTTTCATTGTCTAAGGAATAATCATAGTTGTACGCAATAAAGCCATGTTCGTAGACAGAGATTTCTCAATTCACGAGAAATCTCAATACAAGGGATGACAGAATCCAGTTCCAAATTACTGGGTTAAATTTGTCGTGATATACCACTCTCACCGAAAGGAGGTAGCAAAGTTATCAAAACCCAATGAAAGTGTTGACACAACCTACTGCATAACTTTACCCCTATTTGGTGCTTACACAATCAATCATGATAGCTCAGTGGGAGAATGGATGTGTCTGACTGTCTGTCCTCTCCGTGGCCCAGGTTTAATTCGCGGCCATGACGGAGTATTTCGAGAAATTATCCCTGGCTTATCACATGTGCTGCCTTGCGCACGGGTCTGGGAGTACCAATGGGCAATGGCTAGAACCACAGCTCAAATTGTGGTTAAGATCGGAGTGGCGTCCCTTTAGAAAATGTCTCTTCAATCCCAATTTCTATAATCAAACGGGTAGTGAGAAACTATGTACCTGTACTCTCAAAACTAGGTACCTAGTACTCCAAGCTTGAAACCATTACCGTCGAAACCATGCATTTCCACCAGAAATTTGACAAAAAATAAAGTGGAATAACCCACCAATGTCTAAAAATTAACCTTGACTTTTCAGCATAAATAATATGCTTATTGTTTCACTTTCAATACCCAGCTTAAGGCATGGTATTTTAAAGTACAAAAACCTGGTGAGATTCAAAGTGGTGAAAGTGGTGGAATTTATCATGGTTTCAGAGGTACTGGGGTACAGAGCACAGGGCGCGGGGTGCATAGTTTCTCACTACCCTAATCAAACCTGCTGATTAGATGAAAAATACTTACCCAATCGATGTAGCAATGCCCATCAGACGAAATATTCGCAGAAGCTGTACTGTTACCAAAACTGCATTTGATTTGAATATAATCGTGAAGCATCTCTTCATGTAATCGTCCCCGTAGAGTTGATACATAACGTCAGTGAGCTCCACGACATGGTTAGTGGCATACAGCGTAATTTCCAGTGGTATAATTATGCAGTCGCAGAGACCCAATAGTGACTTGAAAAAAAACTTTTTATCAGGGCACACAAGGAATCGCAGCGCAAACTCTACCCAAATTATTACAGCTACTATCTCCATGGCAAGCATCATATTAAACGCCCGATGAGGAAATAGACTGCGTCTTTCACATATCTTCGGAGGGGATTTGGTTAGCTTAGTGTCTTGACTGGTAAGGTTCGGTGTTGGTTTTATATTTTCTGAAATAACCCCACCACTTGGTGCTGATGGACTGGTGGGCTTGCTGGTTGACTGTTGGCCTGTATCTGAAGGCAAAGGAGCAGGCTTGCCATTGTCAAGTACTCCTGCCTCACTGAGAGACTTGGTTGTTGATGCTGGTGATGGTCGAGTTGTGACTCCTTGAATCTTACCGTCTAATTGGTGACCTGCGGCAGTAGATTTTTTGACAGCAGTTGTTGAAATCTCAGATGGGGATTTTGCCAACTGTTCAGTGGTTGTTGAGACAGACGATCCTGGTTCTGAAGAATGGGTACCCGGAGGGGCAAACGAAATGACCTTGATTGCTGAAGCAGTAGCGGAAGGCTGAAGGCTGGGTTTGCCATTGCTAGGTTCTCCTGCTATTGGTGTACGTGTCATGCCTTCATCTTTTATATCATCACCATTGGAATGGGGAGCAGCTGCAGTTGTTGATTCTTGGACAGCAGAAATTGTTGTACTCTCAGATAGAGATGTTGTTGATTGTTCAGTCGTTGCAGAGACGGTTGACCCTGGCGTTGAAGAAGGAGGGGCAGCGGACATGAGGCTGACTGGAACAGAAGTGACCGACGGCAGAGGCCCTGGTTTTAATGCCGCAACTTTTGGATTGGGGGTTGTAACTGCCTGTTTATTTCCAGACGGGTCCAATTCACTTCCATAAGGGTATTCTGAAAGAGGAACTGTTGTGTACAGAGCTACTATGTACAGCTGCACTAAAATAGCTAGGGCGCAGGCGAAAGACCAAGCAATTGAGGTCTTTTTGTAGTAGGTGTAAACTCCACCAGGGTCGGTCATAATGCACCACAAGTGAAACCGATTCATCATGATCTTGCTCCAGGAGCTGTCTGGGATTATGCGTCTCTCAAAGCGTTGAAACTCCTTCTCTAGAATTTTCTCAGTCCTGTCATTCAATGAGCAACAGTCATCAAGAACGTCAAGGGGAATCTTCCAAAATTTCAACTCGCTTTTGATCTTATTCACGCAGATGTGCTTTGGGAAATGGATTTCACCAGTGCGGTAAAGATACAAAATCTCAACAAAAATTTCCTCATCAGCTGAGAAAAACAGTTCGGGACCAGGTCTTATCAAATCTTTAGTAAGTTGAGCCAGTCTTGATTTTGGATAACGTTGAAGTATTTTCTTCGTCGTGATGAATTTCCTGCCACAAATATTTAGCATGACTTTGATATCGGCATTGATCTCATTGCGGAGTTGGTCCCATTTTGAGGTTTCTGGTCGGCCGTTGGTGCGAATTTTCTGCCATTTCTTGCGTGCACTGTCTTCTGGTATGGCATCCAGGTTGCTGTTGATGTCATCAACAGTGGAGGATATGTAGTCATCTGTGACATCAGCAGAAGTTGATTCTGTAGCCACGGAGATGCAATCGTCTAAGGCTTCGTGAAGAGGGGCCACATTAATCTAAAATCGACCCAGGCCTTTCATTATTCTCAGAGATACTTAAATTCTTCAATGAAAACAACAACAAAATGGAACATTTTGTTTTTGGTTTTTATTGCATAAAATGCTCTTGCTATCTTGACAATCTCTAAACTGAATCGCTGGTCAGAATAATTCCATTTTACCTGATTTCCTCTCACTTGAGAACCTTTTAGTTGATTGGTCATTGCATAAGCGACTGACGCAGCGACAAGTGCATATACAAAGCGATAACATTTAAATAACAGTCAAACACTGTGGTAAGAAGGCTCTAAATAGATCAAAATAGGAGATACCACCGGAGACAATACAGACATATATATAACCTATGGATACCTTAGCCTCTTCACAGCCTTTTTATGGCAATTGCACATATTCATAAACTGATCAGTCCTGCCCACAGACTGGCTACCAGAAAAAGGCAAGAAGGTCTCGCAGAAACAATTTCACTGACAAAAATGCTGGAAATTATGAGCGGAGCTCAAACCCACACTGGAAGCTTGAAATTTTATGTAGTACGTGCAGAACTCTTGCAGGATTTTTCCATCTGGAACCAAGTACCGGAGCTACTGCCTTGCCCTGCTAGTACTTTTGTCATAGAGTTTTTTTGTGTTACCCTGGATTTTGACCTGGGACTCTGCTTTTGGCACCTGCTTTTATTTGACAAAATAAAATATCTAGTTTCCATGGACCTTAAAGAGGAGTTTACACGAGTAGTTGCCACTCTTGTGGTGTTAAAATTGGCTGTCGCGCAACTCCCGGTACTCCAGAGGCTGAAAACCGATGCAGCATGCTCTATTTCCTGGAGCGGCAACCAATGACAACGCAGATTTGAATTTGTCGCTTTACTGAGTTAACCCTTCCGAGGTAAATAAGGTTTGCGCACTGATTAGTCGCTGCTCGCGTGTGGCTTGAAAAAATAGCGCCATCTCCAGCAGAATCAGATTGGCAAAGACCACCATGACTAAGTGTCGACACCCCAGTGATGTCGCTGTCTCTGCCATTGAAAATGACACTTGTTTTTTCAAGTCGAATTCGAGTGGCGACTAATCACAGTGGAGACTTTATTTACCTCGAAAGGGCAAACTGGGTAAAACGGCAAATTCAAGTGCATGCTTGGTCTTTTCTATCCATGTAAAATAAAATATTCAGATCAAATTAAATGAAATAGACTTATACATACCATAAAAGACCCTCTGCGGTCCTGTGACATCGTCCCTCCAGTATATTATTGCTGATGCATGTGCTACCTCGTCTGCCCCTGAAGATCAATTGTATATCCCTTTTTGCAAAACCCTGGGTAAATGTAAATATGAATAGGCTTAATGCATCCGGACACATGTGTATAAACTTAAATATGGATAGTAATATTATACTCAATATTGTCCACTTATACCCTAGTGAAAGGACTGGTGAACAGCATTGCTTGAAAGCATTGATTCTGGCGCCTCCATTTTAGGAACCACGAATCAATAATGACCAATGGTCAAGGCAGTTGATGGTCATGATGGTTACAATGATTTGTACGTTTACTGATAGCATAACTGTGGAGTGATCTTCACCCGTATTCACTGGTCGGAATCTCCATTATTTTTACCATAGTGTTCCGAAGCTACGCTAGCAAGTTGAAGTAAAAGGCTTGCTACAGGACCATACCAGTAAAACAACCTAGTCAGCAGTCAGACTCGAGCCCGCAATCCTCAGAATTTACAGATTGAGCTATCCTGGCCCCACAGTTGTCAAAGATCTGCCTCTTCTTTCTCGTTAAAAGTAGCCAACAAGTGGCTTAGGTTGACTGACCCCACCCATAAACCTGGGGAAGGCAACGGGAAACCACCAAAGTACCATCTCACGACACCATGACAAGCCAGGTCAGGAGAATCTGCCCTCGGTAATACATTATTCTAGCCCAATTAGGATCAATGTGCCCAACCCGCATGGGCCCAGTGCCCGAAATTGACGACTTTCCTTGTGCTCAACAATCTACCCTTTCACTATCCTTAGACTCAGACATTTGATGAACTCACACGAGTATTCCTTATCCACTGGACATGAAAGAATCTTTGGTGTATCCTGCTTACTCATGTTATTAGTTATTTGACTGAACGCGCTTATTTCCTCTATAATAACACAAGCCGAGCTTAGAAGACCGATCTCATAGCTCCCACGTGGTTTTCCCATATTCCCATTTTTGGAAAAAAAAGACTGGGACATTCCTGATCTAGGAAGACCGATTGGGTTTGTCAGTAGAATAACCCGTCACATTGAATATCCCAGCACATCAATCAAAAATCATCACACCGATAAGCACGACGGCCCACATTTCTCATGCAATGAGTCCTTGAGGGCTTGCTTATTTATAGATCCCCTGAACATCAAAAGATGCATCACAACAACATAGTCCTAGTTATCAGGAAGGTCGGCGATAGATTTTCTCATGCTTTCCTTCTTTTGATGAAGCGAATCTTGCTAATGTGAAGAGGTAGTCACTCAACCTGAAACATATATGATGGTTCAGATAAATCAACTTGTGGTCTTACTTAAGTCAAACATGTACAATGAAAGAAAAATGTGCCTTTTCCCTCATCGGATTCGGATCCAGACGCTAAACAAAGGAAGCCCTCCCCCCCATAGAATAACAACTCTATGGGGGCAAACAGGTCACTTTAAAATAAAGCAGTTGTATATTAGGAGAAACAGTGAAATTGTGAGTACGATTGATTTAACGTTTGTCTCACAGCACTTTCTTCCGCCCTGCGTTTGGTCACTTTCATAATTGAATGACTGTCTGTCCACTCCGTGGCCGGTTTCACAGATTTTTCCCTGGCTGATCATACTCTACCAACCCGTTCTGCCCTAGCGTTTAAAAAGGCCAAATATCCCCTCAATAGCACCACACAACCCGTGGAAATTAAGGACGAATACCGGAGTCCAACTATAGACAGATAATGGTGGAGAAAATAAAAAATGATGAGGCGACAATATTCAATCCAACTAAACCTACTTTTTTAGACTGATTGCACTAATCAAATACTTGTTCTTAACATTTTTTGTTATACCCCTTTATAGAACAATTCTATTTAGTCAATCCTCTGAGCCTGAAGCTTGTTCTGAACCAGTAAGAGCTGGGACTTGTGTGAGAAATACGAACACAGTATCTTATGATCTTGGCCAAGCACTCTAGCCACAGACATATCCCGCTATTATACTTGAATTCCTAGAATATTATTCTCTAACCTGTTAATATAGATAAGCGGTCTTCTGTCCATTCCCTCCATTTGCACAAGCTCCGAAATCCTGAAATCGTAATCAGAAATTAGCTACCACAACTCACTTCGCCCGGCGGAGCAATCCAAACACTACATTGATTACAATGCTTGGAGACAACCTGATTTGATTCTTGACTGAGAGTCTGTTCAAGAGTTTGGTGTTAAGGTGTTGAACCTTTATAATTGACAGGTGGCCTCTATACACATGGTACAGTGGTCATTTCAGGTCTATTTCAGATGGCAGAACGAAGTAAACTCAACTATGGCAATTCAACTAACCTTCGTTCGGCACGTCGACAGACAGATCGGGCGACATGCAGAGATGCACCTGTTTTCCCTCCAGACTACAACACAGTAAAATTGTGCCATATTATGTACTTCTGGGCGTGTGCAATCATAACCATACGAGGTACAATTAAGTGTCATTTGTTGACCCTCTACCCTCACATCATTGAAACCGTTGACATGGATCTATGGATTGGCAATTAGTTCACAATACTGACCCTGCAGAGAGTCTCATTGAGTTCTGATATCATCAAAACGAAGCCGTACACTAGCTTCACTGTAAATTTCATGAAAAATGTACAATTCTGTAAATTGGACGGATGCTAAAGCAAAGTTGGTTACCTTTGACATAAAGGAAAGAAACTTGTGCTATAATCGCATTGCTTGTGTAACTTAGGTCTATTTTTGACTCACAATCCGATCAGTTTGTTTGACTTGGCAATTCCCCATAGCCATATATATTCATATCATATCGAAGATTGTGACTCCATCACATTGTGAAACTAATACACTATATGCAATTTGTATTATATCTTTTTGTTCACAACTCACTGGGAGAATAAAGTTTGTAAGAGGAGGCAACTCTTCAGTCATTGCGTCTATTTTTCTCTCCAGTTCCTTCACATACTCATCATCAAAATGAAGATTATCTGTAAAAACAGACAACTCAGCCTTGATGCATATGGAATTCAAAACTCTTATGAATACAGTCTATGGCGTCAGGCATAAGGCAAACTTTTCGATTAATCTGATACTCCGCAACCCAAATGGTTTATTTTGTAGGTGAAAAAAATGTTGCACTGACTAAATAAGCCTTGATGTTGAAATGGAAATTTCACTGATTCGAGAGGCTGTTGGCATACTGTATATATGACGATTTAGGCATATTCTACAGTATACGCTATACAGCATAGA
>Ga0224511_10002531_pt1 | contig 12405 bp, 12 predicted proteins | sample SF_May12_sed_USG_2_FD_169988 | JGI IMG/M metagenome (GOLD analysis project Ga0224511, IMG submission 169988) | Sediment microbial communities from San Francisco Bay, California, United States - SF_May12_sed_USGS_8_1 | ecosystem: Environmental > Aquatic > Marine > Sediment | place: USA... | reverse complement strand
TTGACAAAGTCTAATACATTCCACGGGCTTGTGTTGGCCTAAAACAACACCTACCATTTCATTTATTAAATTGTGAGTAAACGTATATTCGCCTGTTCTGTGATTGTACATCAATAAATATGAAGTGTATGCTTTCAACGAGTGCTTTAGGGTTTCAAGAAAGCTGTGGTTTATAAAAATTCCAAAACAGTCGGCTATTTTTTGTATATGAGGTGAAACGTTCATTAGGTTTTGCAGATCAGTGTCGTTGATTGTGTGGTTTTGATTCGCCCAAACCGTGACCAATGCAATAAACTTGTAAAACTGATCTTTGTCTTTTGACTTGTACAACTGTTTAATATATTCTTTGAAATGGCGCTCTGGTCTTTTAAAGAAGTCAGAACCTTGACTAATGAAATCTGTTGTTGCAAATAACGCAGCACATTCTGGAAATCCGGCAACGCACTGTTCTCTCTCACCAGATTTTGGGTTATATACGCCTATTGCATTCTTTACGCAAGCATCCAAATCAACATGTTCGTTGATTTGTTTACGCTCTAAGGTAGCTTTTAATATTTGTCTAAACTCTGTTGCCGGCATTTGCCTTGAGTTCAGGTGAACCGTGAGTTCAGCATTCTTAAACATTGTAACTTTGTCCATATCTTCATTTGCTTCTTCAAGTATGTAGTGCCGTGAGGTAATTATTACTTTAAGTTCTCTGTCCTTTGCACGTTGTTCCATTTGACTCAAGACTGTCTTCCAATTTTCCAAACGTTTTTGGTCTAGAGATAAACCACCAAATATGTCGTCTATGATAACCGTGGTGAAGCATCGTAGCGACCAGTTAACATCTTCCCAGTCACGAGCGCATTCCAATTTGACGCAATTTTCTATCTTTAACCCACCTTCAATGGCAAGATTTGCAGCCATTGCTGTTTTTCCCTCACCAGGATGACCTGTTAGAACTACTATATGCCTTTCTGAAAGAACCTTATAGGCCTTCTTGTACAACTTTGTCTTGACAAAATGTGTGTCTGTTGTTTCATCGAGAAAGCGATGAGTTGCATCTATAAAAATTTAATGTGATGTCTGTTTAATAAAATAAATTATAATCCATTTATAAGATGTTACTTATATAGCATCAACATAAATACAATGAACATGTATTATTGTAAAAGTTGCGTGTTAATGCAACTTGATTAACCCACCTCTTAGATTTCTCATTTTTGAAGTGAAAAGATCCAAAGACTTCGTCTTAAGTTCATTGATATTTTCTGTTAGGTTTGACAAACCACATGACGCACCGAGCGATATCATAGCCTATAAACAAATGCATTTCATTATAATATATTTTACTGAACGTGAACGGGACGCCCCTGCGGTATTGTCGTGTGGCAGACGAAACAGACAATATGTGTCACAGTCTGAGATGTTGGGTCCAATTGACGAAATGGCGTGACTTAGTAAAATGACGTCAACATTACGCACCAAAATATTACGGTATTTTAGGGGACTTTCAACAGCAAACAAAACTATTACAACATGTTTAAGGTCAAAAGTCTTTGCAAATAAGATAAATGTATCATATCTTTGCAAAAATATCTCATTAAATTTACCCCAAATGTATTGATAAAAATCACCATTATATTTGTCATGTACATCGTTTATGATTCTGCAGGCATGTATTTCAAAGTTTTGATATTGACATAAATAGCAAGAATATTTTTTTTCGGAATTTGAAACTGTAATCTTCAAACATAGCCTTTTCAAATGATACCAAATTCTTAATATCATTCAAATAGTCAATTGGACCGAACTTGTCAGATTCGGGCACATATGTTCTCTATACATTTGGTAACTTGTTTAAAACTTTGGTAGAAGAAATATAAAGTACCAAAAGAGGATTTGAAGCCCTTAAACGTTTGCAACAAAAAATGTTTTCATTTTGTGTATAAGTTAGACGACCAGGCTGCAATTATAAAAAATAATGTCACGTGTTATGTAAATGTAAATGATAAGGCGTTTTCAATCAAATTTCAAAGGATGTTGATTCAATATCATGAAGCAATTCTAAACAATAAACTTAAAAAGTCCGGTAAAGTCTTACCTTTAAAGTTATTTAGAGTTATTTAGTTTAAGTTGTTCTTAATTCATAGTACAAAAACAAGAGTTTGTTTTTTAAACCAAATCATAACAATGAATCACAGGTAACATACGTTTTCAAGCATGTTCCACTGTTTATTAAATTCCTTGTCATCCAGATCAGCAGACGTCGCATGGCTCATCTAAAATATTGGATTGAATCAAAGCTCACCAACTACCAAATAAGTTAAGGATGTTAGGCTGATGGACAGCTTCAATAAAACCCAGACTGCTGTTTTCGCGTGCAGGCTATGCTTCCTGAGGGCTTTCCTTTTCAATAGTTTAATTTACACGACATATAGAGGTGCTATATGCAGTACGCCTAACAAGATTACCGCAATAAGTAATGTAATATACAACCTCTAATATAAATTGCATTATGTTCAAAACAATAAAAAAAAATTGTACAACATGTACAAACAATTCAAACTTAATCCAGACACTGTATTATATGCAAATTACTCCATTAGATACAAAGTTGTGGTGTGGACACCCAATAAGGTCTTTTCATCTGAGCTATAGAAATGGAAACAGTGCGCGACTTGTAGTCTACATGTCGGGGAATTATGGCAAATTATTTGCAAATCATATGACCCTAGAGCAACGTTGACCTTTGAGCTACCTAGAAACTGTGCGTCATACATCGTTATTGGGGAGATGATAAATGACAAGTTTTTTAATCCCATCATTAGTAACGCAGTTATGTTTCGGTCACCAATTTGACCTTTGCCCCCAGCTATGAACCTAAAACAGTGCCTGTCTCATCGAATGGAGGTAGTAATGATTTACGACACAACATTGCTGACGGTCGAACATACAGACACCACAGACGTCAAAGAACACATACCAAAGTATAATTTAATACGTCTGGCGTAAAAATGAATAAAATAATTAATTCCCTGGAAGAAATGTAAATATTTTTCACAGGAAATTGAATTTTTGTCTAGATATAATATTCATACATGTACGTATACATGTATGTCATTAGGTTGTTGAAATTATATCGTCAAGAGGTGTACAAAGTAAATGACGCAGTTAATCATTTGCATGATTCAAACATTTCCTAAATTGAAATTGCACACATTTATTTAACCATTAACTAAAATGATTTAAGTGCAAAACAAAACACGTACCATGTTTCTCAGATTCCTTATCTGTACAATATTTGCAATATCTCCTGTAGTTCTTATCTTGTTGTTGTCCGTCTCATTCCAAAGCAGGTTGTTTTTTTCTGATTTAAAGCCAAAGTTTCGCAAAAGGTAAATCAACAGTCCTATGTCAAAGTTCTCAGTGCGACGTTGCTTGATGTTGCTGATTTGTGTGTTTGACAGATTCGCCTCCTTCAAGTCCCTGCCCGTCGGCTGCCATGTTTGTAATGCAGTGCCTTGTTTTAATAATGTTTTTTCTAACTTGGCTAGCAAGACAGGTGTAGAGTGCAACAGGAGTCTATAAAGCAGCAAAAAGTTTCGTTCATTGTGTTCCTCCGTTACTGCCGCCATTCTGAAATAATAATAAGTCTGACCTAGTTGAAGTAATGTTGTTACCAGTATACTCTCAAATGTGAAAACCCAATGAATAGGATTTTGGTAGAAACTGTTTGAGCATCGTTTCACAAGGTATTACTCAACGTTGATGATCAGTGGCCTGTAGAAGTGTGTATGATCGGAGACGTGTAGAGGTGTGCATGAGGAGTGGTGTGTTGACGTGTGATTTACGCGTTGTTGTGAAGTTATTACATTACACAATACATATTTCCGATGTGATGCCATCGTTCAAACTGCACACATGTTTGACAATTTGTTTAATAGGCTCTAAAATGGATATCATAGCAAAGATCACTTACTCAATTTTGGCTTAAAACTTGCATTAACAGTGAAACTTAAAATACATGTAGTTCTTGCAATAATTCTGGTTGAATGTTTGGGTCGACGTGTATGTATTCAGCGGTGTGTGGACATGTGTATGATCTGCGTTGCTTTGACGTGTATTTAATCAGTGGTGTGTGAACCAGTTTATGGTCAGTGGCTGGTGGACGTGTTTATGATCAGCGGTGTGCGGACGCTTGTGTGATGAGTGGCCTGTGGAAGTGTGTATAATCAATGACGTGCTGGCGTGTGTTTGAGCAGCGGTGTATCGGCGAGTGCTTAATCAGCGGTGTATGTGCGTGTGCTTGATCAGTGGTGTGTAGACTTGTGTATGATCAGCGTCGGTGGACTTGTGTATATTCAGCAGTGTATGGATGTGTGTATTATCAGCGGTGTGTTGGCTTGTGTTTGATCAGGTGTGTATGGGCGTGTGCTTGATTAGAGGCGTGTGGACATGTGTATGGTCATAGGCGTGTGGACGTGTGTACGATCAGCGATATCTGGAAGTTTGTATGATCAACGGTGTGTGTACGTACTTGAGTATGATCATCGGTGTATGGACGTTTGTGTGATCAAATGCCAGTGGATGTGTACACGATTAGTGGTGTGTGGACGTATGTATGACTACATGTTTGGGTCGAAGTGTCTGTATTCAGCAGTTTGTGGACGTATGTATGACTAGCAACGTGTGGACGGGTGAATCATGAGTGTTTTGTGGACGTGTGTATGACTAGCTACGAATGGACGGGTGAATCATAAGTGTATGGGGGACGTGTGTATGAGTAGCGTCATGTAGACGTGGTGTTTGGAAATATCTGTGATCATCGTTATATGGTCGTTTGTATGATCAAATGCCAGTAGACGTATGCACGATCAGTGGTGTGTGGGCATGTATATAACTAGCGGCATGTAGACGTGTGTACGGCCAGTGATGTTTAGACCTGTGTATGACTAGCGGTGTGTGGACCTGTATAGGATAAGTGTCTGGTGGACCTGCGTATGGCCTAGCGACGTCTGGACATTTGTACGATTAGTGGTGTGTGGACTACATGTATGGGTAGACGTGTGTGTATTCAGCAATGTGTGGACGTGTTTATGATCAGAGGTGTGTGGGCGTGTGTATGATCAGCGGTGTATGGGCGTGTGTTTGATCAGCGGTGTATGGGCGTGTGTTTGATCAGCGGAGTTTGGGCATGTGTATGATAATATTCGTGTGGACTTGTGTATGATCAGTGGTAAGTGGACGTTTGTGCGTTCAGTGGTGTTTGGAAGTTTGTATGATCAGTGGTGTATGGGCGTGTGTCTGATCAGCGGAGTTTGGGCATGTGAATGATTATATTTGTGTGGACTTGTGTATGATCAGCGGCGTATGGGCGTGTGTTTGATCAGCGGAGTTTGGGCATGTGCATGATCATATTCGTGTGGACTTGTGTATGATCAGTGGTGTGTTGACGTTGGTGCGATCAGTGGTGTTTGGAAGTTTGTATGACCAGTGGTGTAAAAGCGTGTGTTTGATCAGCGGTGTGTGGACGTGTGTATGATCAGCGGAGTTTGGACATATGTATGATCACATTCGTGTGGACGTGTGTAAGATCAGCGGTGTGTGCATGTGTGTTTGATCAATGATGCGTGGACGTGCTTTCGTTGAGCGATGTGTCTGCGTTTGTATGATAAGTTACCTGTGCACATGTGTATCATCAGTGGTGTGTGGACCTGTGTTTGATTAGTAGACGTATGCACGATCAGTGGTGTGTGGACGTGTATATAATTAGCGGCGTGTAGACGGGTGTACGGGCAGTGATGTTTAGACCTGTGTATGACTAGCGGTGTGTGGACCTGTATAGGATTAGTGCCTGGTGGACCTGCGTATGGCCTAGCGACGTCTGGACGTTTGTACGATTAGTTGAGTGTGGAAGTATGTATGACTACATGTATGGGTAGACGTGTGTACATTCAGCAATGTGTGGACGTGTTTATGATCAGTGGTGTAAGGACTAGTGTGTGATCAGCGGTGTATGGACTTTTGCGTGATCAAATGTCAGTGGATATGTGCACGATCAGTGGTGTGTGGGAGTTTGTATGACTACATGTTTGGGTCGAAGTGTGTGTATTCAGCAGTGTGTGGACGTGCTTATGATCTGCGTTGTTTTGACGTGTGTTTGATTAGCATTGTGTGGACGTGTGTTTGATCAGTGGCGTGTGGACGTACGCACGATCAGTGGCGTGTGAAATTGACTAATATTAAAGATATTTGGTCGTGTGTATGATCAGCGGTGTGTGGGCGTGTGTAAGATCAGAGTTGTAGGGACAGGTGTTATATCAGCGGTGTGGGGACGTGTGTATTATCTGCGGTGAATGGGCGATTGTGTGATCAATTGCCAGCGGACGTGTGTACGATCAGTGGTATTTAGATGTATGTATGACTAGCGACGTGTGGACGTGTGTACGACCAGTGGTATGTGGACGTGTATTTGAGCTGTAGTGTTAATATTTGTGTATGATCAGTGGCGTGTGGACGTATGTGTAATCAATAGTGCGATGACGTGTGTTTGATCGGCGGTGTATGGGTGTTTTCATGATCAGCGGTGTGTAGACGTGTGTATGATCAATGACGATTTGACATGTGTATGAACAGTAGAGTGTGATCGTGTGTGTGATCGTCAACGTAGGGACGTGTGTATAATCATTGGCGTGGGAATAAGTGCATGTTCGGCAGCGTGTTAACGTAAACGTGTGTATGATAGACGACGTGATAAGTGTGATAAGTTGCGAGTAGAGGTAGATCTGCGAAGTGTGGACGTGTGTATGATCAGCAGCGTGTGAATGTCTGTAACGAAATATATTAAGTATGAAAGTGTATATGGTAAGTGTGGTGTCTTCAGAGTTAAAAGTCGCTTATATGTGTGTAAAGCAAGTGCGGAATTACATGTGTAAGATTAGCGGTATATTTTTTGTGCGGAAATAGCTGCGTGTGGAATTGATAAGCTTCAGCCTCGGTTGAACATGGCTATGATCAACTTCAAGTGGACGTGAATAACATCGGCTTCGTGTAAACGCGTGTAAGGCCAGCTTCGAATAGATTTGTGTAAGGTCATCTTAATCGACACATGTGTAAACTTCGTGTAGATGAGTGTATGGTCAGCTTCGTGTAGACGCGTGTATGGTCAGCTTCGTGTATACAAGTGTATTGTCAGCTTTGTGTGGACAAATCTATTGTCAGCTTCGTATGGACGTTCGTAAGACCAGCTTCGTGGAGAAATGTGTTCGTTCATCTTCGAGAAGACGTGTGTAATGTCAGTTTTGTGTAGACGTGTGTAATGTCAGCTTAGCGTAGACGTGTGTAAGATAAAGTTAATGTAGACAAGTGTATGGTCAATTTCGTGTTGACGTATGTAAGGTCAGCTTCGTGTAGACGTGTGTAAGATAAAGTTAATGTAGACGCGTGTATGGTCAACTTCATGTTGACGTATGTAAGGTCAGCTTCGTGTAGACGTGTGTAAGATAAAGTTAATGTAGACGCGTGTATGGTCAACTTCATGTTGACGTATGTAAGGTCAGCTTCGTGTAGACGTGTGTAAGATTAAGTTAATGTAGACGCGTGTATGGTCAACTTCATGTTGACGTATGTAAGGTCAGCTTCGTGTAGACGCGTGTAAGATAAAGTTAATGTAGACGCGTGTATGGTCAACTTCGTGTTGACGTATGTAAGGTCAGCTTCGTGTAGACGTGTTTGTATTATGTGTACATGTGTATACGATCCGCGATGTTGTTTACTCTTAACTTTGGCGAATTAAGGCATAACGCCACATGTGTTTACGATTAGAAGCTTATTAATTTAACAACGTTTATTATGGAACTGGCATACACATATTAGATTCAACATGATGATGATCATTACACATCCAAATGTTCGCAACTGTCTGACGATGACAGAAACCTATGGTCTCAAGAAAAAATGCCTATTTAAAACGTGTTTATCACGTAATTTACCTTTGGCTAAAGCATGTATTTTAAACAATATATTATTTTACACAATGCTTCAAAATACTTTAACCTGTAAATTAAAAGATGGTTTGATTTTTGTTCAACTTATTTAAATAGTCAACAAAAACATAATTTGTTCGCACTTATTAAAATAATGACACGCAATGATCCAAAAAAATTTAACCTTTATAAAAAGTGTATCGAAACTATTTCTGTAACAACTATGAATAATATGATATTTAGTTATAGTTAGTTTCTTTATGTGCCTTGTGGCTGTAAACCACCATTGTTTTTTACTATATACCATATAACTTAGTAAACGTTAACAACACATATTTTAAAATCCGCCGCATATAGATCCCCACATGCATACCTTTTTTCGAAGATAGTTCCAAGATGAGTTGATTTAAACAATACAAATGATAGGTTGCGTGTCTTGCAAGAAAGAACTCGAAATATAACAAAAAACACTGTTTTCGGCTACTTTTTGTCAACATTTTCTTTAACCGGATGTTTACATTCCCCACCCAAATGTTACTAAGTAAACTCTAAGAAATTTGTTTTTCTCCCTAAAGTTTAATTCATTTTATTCTCTTTCCACACAAACTACTAATTAAATAGAATTCAGAAAAACATAAGTTTTTACAGCTCCTTGAATAAAAATGCCCCTATTTTTATTTTGAGAATAAAAATGCCACAGCAAAACTATTTTTTCTCAAGGAAGCAGATCATTAATATAAATTGTTTTCAAACTACAATGGCATGTACATACATCATTGATGAATTTAAATATAAAGTTTCAGGAAGTTTCATTGAAAACTATTCACAAACAGTGATTTTTTTCTAAGAAAGGTACCTTTAAGAAAAAATCTCAAATTTCAGGAGTGCCCCTTTAAAGTTCAAAATTCATTATTGTTTAGAAACAGCACAATATTTTTATATAAAGGCATGATTTCACATATCTTATCATAAAACATCTTAATTAAAGTAGAAATGTTTACTTTTCACACTTAAAGCTACAATTCTACCGTACTTTAAAGTCTAAAAAGTGTGATGTTTTTCAATTAAAGGAGCTAGAGCACAGAAAATTGGGTTGAAAAGTACTTATCTTAAAATATGATTTAGGTAAGAGTCTTATCAAAGAAATTAGATGTAAAATGGCTGACACTAAAACATATTTGATTACATATTTTAAAAGATGAAACGTGCACGTAGTATAAGGTAAATCCTTTTTGTGTCCGTGGATAAGAAATGATTTCCCCTCATATTGAATGGTATATTGGAAATGTCCTGGTTTGTGCACACTTTTCTACAAATCATTGTACCTATTGTTTATGCTCTATTACACAGTTATTTAGACTTTTAGGGTTAGTTTAGAGTTTTTCCCATGTAAATGCCCAAACCGTGCTCTGGTGACATTAAGACCTTACTCATTTTGTTTTTCACACCTTCATTTCAAAGAAAACCATAGTTTAATTGAGTAGACAGTGCATTTAAACCAATTAAAAACATCAAAGGCCAACAAAATGAGTAATGCACGCTGTGATGTTTTTTTAAAGCAACACCTCCAAATACCCCTGTTTGTAACGGCCAGAAAAGAGTCGAAATGTATGTCGTCCCCTTACCCTATACAATGCCTAAATCACAGAAAAGCATCAGTGTGTGGTAACCCTGTACTACATACTCACTTATTAGGATTTGTTTTCTAAGAAAAAGACATGTGTATATATTATCAGGCAATATTGGTATTTGGCTAAGAGAAATAGAGGTTCAAAATGGTGTGTGTCTCAAAAGAGCAGGCACACAGGGCTAGGGTAGGCTTTTAACACACCTGCTATGTAGGGCAAATGTATTGGTTATGTGAAAGAAACAAATGTTAGAACTAGGTTTGTAAGGTTAGACAAGGATGCATCTGAGAGTAGCATATTTGATGTTGAGGGTGTACTCACATTTCGTGATGTCGATAACAGTGTTACTTCTGTCTCGTCGCTTCGACCGTTGAATGGCAGAGTTGACTATGTTGATCGGTATCGTGGTTCTCGGGACTCTCGGGTTCACCCTGGTCTGTTTACGAATAAGGTCTATGTCCCCGCTCTACTCCAATCTATGATGGCAAAATAAAACAAAATGCATAGGTCAATAAATGAAAAATGTAGAGGGGACTTAGTGATTGATGGGACTGCCTCGGTCAAAAGGGGCTTAGGTTGGCAGGAGAGACTTAGATGTACCAAATGTAGATATGTGGGTAATCATTATAAACTGTACAATAAGGTTGAACGCAAGGGTTTTGGTAGAAGGGCAGCTCAAATCAATGTTGGGTTACAAATAGGCATTGCAAGCACCTCAATAGGCAATACGGGCACTTGTAGGATTTTGAATACCGCTAACATTATTAGCCCAAGTAAATCCTTTAAGCAAACAGGAACAAACAAGATCATTGCTGCCCTACTTTTGTGAACAATTTCTTGAACCGGATGTTTACAATCCCCACCCACATGTTACTAAGTAAACTCTAAGAAATCAAATTGTTTTTCTGCCTAAAGATTAATTAATGTTATTTATTTTCCACACAAACTAATAATTAAATAGAATTCTCAGGTGAGCTAAAAAAGTAATCATATTGATATAAAGTATGTAAAATATTGTTATGTCACCTCAAAAGTACAATTCTTTACTTATAAATCATAACAACAGTTTCTAATTAGTCATGATTTAGCCAAATCAATAGACGCGGGTCAGTAAAACTCTAAATATACTAAGAGCATGCCTTTTACACTTTCCTACTTAATGACATAGATCTTATTTAAAGCCCTTGACTGGATTGTATATACACTTAAGAAAACTTCCAACGCCTCCATGTTCAAGTTAAAATTATAGCGTTATTAGGAGGAGTATGGTTATGAAAAGTCACTACAGTGACTTTTTATCAAATCACTCCACCTAAAGATTTTTAGAATTATTATATTTAATTTACTTATGTAACTTTCTTGGGTCACGTACGATTTTGACGTTACGCTCTTCCATAATCCGCTGATATTAAAAATATTCCAATTTAATTAGAAATGATCAACAATGAATAAGGAAATGTAAAAATCACTAAACATGGTCGTATCTTTTGGAAGTCGTAATGACACAAACGCAAGCTAAAACCTTAAAACAAAAACATTTTAGAATGGTTTGCTTAGTATTACTTTTAATATGCGTTGATGCCATCATATTCATTGTAAAAATGTCTTTCCCCCAACATAATCATGTCGGGGAACCTCTGTTTTGGTATGATGACGTCACAAGTTGTGGTGACGTTTCCTCAAGGGGGTTTTCTTGTGATTGAAAAGTATGCAATAAATGTTAGGAACTATATATTCTATCAAATGTTCATAACTTAATGACAACACAGATGCTGAATATTGACTATTTTAAACTCAAACATCGAGCAAAGGTGTCCTGACTAACAGGAAGTGCATCAAAAAGGAATGCAAACGCACGCTTGTATAACTCCACCTGCACTAAAAATATGGGTAAATGGTTCCATAATTAGGTAAATGGTCCAAACATGCGAATGGAGTTGCTAACTGCAAAGTTGCTAAATCGAATGTTTTTGTGTATTGTTGACGTGCACGTTTTCAACGTGAAAAAAGCGTAATAATGGTAGCGTAAATTGATTCAATTTTCTGTTTAATTGTTCAATAATTGTTGGTGTTTAAGATTCATGACTTTTTGTTTTAAATACACGAATTCTTTCCTAGTTGTGGTGTTTGTTCTGCACACGAAAACACATTAAAAAGTTTGTGAATTAAAAAAATATGGTTATGTTCTTAAAAGAGGATTTTCTTCAAACATGTGAGGTCGATGCTTTTTTAAATAAAGAAAATTCCTTTAAATGCCTTGAACTGGATGTACTGTAAATTTCATATTGCTCAGATAATTATAATTAAAGTTATCGAAAATATAATAAAGGGGTCGTTAGAAGTTTTCTTGAGTGTATATATTCCAGGAATTTCAGAAACATCAGGCATTAAACAAATCAACTACATTTTCAGCATGTCTGCTGTGCATGTATGTACAATTTACATTAATCTATGTAAAATCATTTAAATAAGTATTTTGCTCAGTTCTAATATATGTTATAACAACATAGAATTAAACATTTCCAGTAACTCTGTCTCCAGACTTTTGGTGGGCACTGTAGGCTTCTATTAGCTGGGCATGTTAGGCATATGCATTACATTTTAACGTCAGTTTATTATTACAGTAAGCTTCATCATAAAAGTTAATTTCATGTGTTCCATACATCCCCAGGCAACACATGGAGCAGGCTATGCTTCCTGAGGGCTTTCCCTTTCATCAGTTTAATATTACTTACTACAGCTGGTGTTTAGTGCCTGTGTGGCGGCTGTAAAAAGTCGCCCCGTACTACATCATTGTGCAGTCATAT
>Ga0224511_10002530_pt1 | contig 12407 bp, 5 predicted proteins | sample SF_May12_sed_USG_2_FD_169988 | JGI IMG/M metagenome (GOLD analysis project Ga0224511, IMG submission 169988) | Sediment microbial communities from San Francisco Bay, California, United States - SF_May12_sed_USGS_8_1 | ecosystem: Environmental > Aquatic > Marine > Sediment | place: USA... | reverse complement strand
TATTTTTCTGGTCCTCAGGGATCATGGAGTGTACATGTATGTTGTTTACATTTGAAAATGGAGTTCTGCTCATGCGCTAGAGGGCGTCAGTGGTGTGGCATCATTCATTACTACTGATGAACAGCTTCAATAAAACCGAGGCTGCTGTTTTCTCGTGCAGGCTATGCTCCCTGAGGGCTTTCCCTTTCATCAGTTTGATATTGATGTAGTAAAATAAATGTAATTGATGCTTGCATCGAAGACAACTTATCAAAAATGAGCCTGTCTACATATTGGCGATATAAGTGTACCTTAATTAGACTTGAACTGCCGGCTTTCAAGGTTAACAAATTGTGACACTACGACTATAATGATACAACGACCATGTCTCAATTATTACAGGCTATTCAAAAGGTTTATTAAACAATTACACCGCAATCTCACAATTGAATATAATTTGAATGCGTATTGAATACATAAAACGAGGGTTTATTATTGAAGCGACCCTAGAGTTAATGTTTAGTGTGGAATAATTATATGTATCATGCTTTTATAACTACAGCTACGATTTGCGGCCGCGGCTTTTATACATCCAGTTTGTTTACGAAGTCCTTATCGAGGTATGAACGACGATTAAATACGCTATGTCTTTATATTTCGTTTAAATATGTTGATATTTTACCTTTCAAACACTACTAATACGTGCTAAACCGCCACTTCAAGTGCAGTCACACGAAAACGTATGGCATCAGCGCTTGCATACGCAGGTATACATTAGGGGTACACTAGGCATACGTCGTGTACATTCCAATTACGCTAACATACGTCGATGTACTGCTATGGTCACAAATCATCAAAGGCCACCGTACGGCGTATACTTCATCAAAAATCGTACGATTCTACGGCGCCCGTACGTTGTCCGGCTGGCGGCAGGAAGAATCGCACGATTTTTGATCATTTTTAGACATCGTACGGTGCCCGGTGAAATGAGTCAAACTGAGAGGCGACCTGGTTTTGCAAAAGTACATATTGCATTTACATAGATATTCCACTTTTAAAGACGAAAAACATAAATACAAACATATATATTTCACTTGAGCAGCTGAGGATGATTAACATGCAACGAACAAGTAATATTTTTGCAGTCTTGAGCAAGTGTGTTTTTCATCACCATCACTGTCAGAGTCAGCCTCAATCTTTCTTATTTGAACAAACTGTTTCTTTGAAGGTATGATGGCGAATTTTGATATACATATATATTCATCATTGCACGTGACAATTCGTGTAAAATCGGCCAGGCACCGTACAGTGTCCGGTTGATCTCTTACAACGCCGTACGGGGCCCGGTCGGGCATCGGCCGATGTTTTCATATACAGACGCCGGCCGGCGCCCGTTCGATATGTGACCACGCAAGATATTTTTTTAAATGGTCCGGTGCCCGGGCGATTATCAAATTTGCCGGTGATGTGCAAACCGCTGAAATCGTACGATGTCAGTTTTATTTGTGACCGTAGCATACCCTGTTATACGCAGAGGCGAAATTTTTTTGTTGGACGTGTTAAAGAAATTCAGCGTATGCGAGAGTAAAATATATGTTGGGTTCTTTTCCCCATGTTCGTCAGTTGTTGACTGGGTGAAGATATCGGCAGCTCTGCTACAACTCTAATGTTAGTTAATACATATGAAACTTCATTATTAAAGGAAATGGAAGACACAGGAGAAAAAAAATTGCAGTCATCTTTACACCAAGGCGTCTAGTTTGGAAATGAAGGTTATGAACAGTCCACAGTAAAGGCTGTGCTACTCATACGTAACTTATAGGTTCACATACTTTATGCACACATTACTTATACGCTTGCATACGTTATGTATACGTTGTTCATACGCTCGCATACATTATGCAAACGTTATTCATACGCTTGTATGTGTTATGCAAACGTTATTCATACGTTAAGCATACGGGGATAAACGCTACACTGACAGACCATAGATAATAAATTAATTGTTAATAAACCATTAATTAGCCTAAACAATGGATTTCACACGAGCACGAAGAACTTAAAATATAATAGGAAACTACCATTCACACTAAAGCTTATAGTTTTATAAGTGAAACATCAATAGTTTGTCAAACGGAAAATGTTTGAAAGTAGGTCGTAAACAAAACTTTATACCATACGCTGCAGTGTGACTGCACTTTAGGGTGTTAAGAATTTTGGAACTAATGTTCGATATTTTTATTTTTTAAAAAGGACAGTGGTAAAGAATGTTTGTCAATATGAAACAAAGGTTTTGGTCATGATCATCAACATGTAAAAAAGGAAGTGCTTTAAGTACATCACAAATAATATATAAATTGAAGAGTTGTTTAAAGAATGAATGTGTAAGATATGTCATGTATCGGTTCACCATGACAAAATGGCCCGTACATAAACAAACACACAGAACAATACAAAACACTTTAAACATCCAGACGCATTAGACATTAAAAAAACGACTGTTTGTGTTTGTCGGGATATTCTTTTTTTAATGATTTCTCCAACATATGTGTTACCGCCTTGGTACTGTCAATGACTGTATTTGGGGGTTTTAACCAGTTTTAAGCTATATCAAACCTCACACTTCATCAACCTTTTTTGAGAAGAAAGAGTAATACATCTGCATTTACTCTCTCCAACCAGAAAAATAAAAGACACAAAATGTGAGCTTACCAAAGGAGCACACTAATGTAGCAATTGGTCGCGCAATGATAACACATCAGAATCGTTGCTTATAGCATAAATTATGCCGTTCTCACCAACAAAAACCCGAACTTTCGTCACACTTTTACGCTTGTCGCTGCAATTGTAGAAGAGGACGGCTACATAAAATACCGACAGGCATGTGGACGCAATATTGTCATCCTGTGACTTGCAGTTTCTTTGGTAAGTTCTACAATGTACACCCACTTTCTTTTATTCCTTGAATAAAGTGACCAAAGTGTTGTTACATATTTACAATAAAATGCTTTTGAACTTTCATGACTTAGTTTTCATATGTATACCTATCTTGCATTTTGGAACAAGGAAATGTAAAAAAAATGTGGCGGTTTCGGACTTTTGAGTAGTGATACTTAAGCATTGAATCATTCACCTAAAGATATGAGAAGCTGCCAAATAAAGTTAATCATGCATTTCAATTTTTATTAGAAAAACGACATTGTTGAAAACCGTGGCCCGCAAATTCGGCTTTGTTTATTGATAGTTCGACCTATTACGTATTAACAGTTAGACAACATCACTTCAAACGATGCGTTTACTTTTTCTCGGTGGCCGAGAGGTAACGCTATTTGTTGTGCTTTTACATTTTCTGTCCATAACACACCTTATTTGTCATGAAATTCTCAACTTCTCTTGCAGAATTGATTTATATACTTAACATACTGCAAAATATGTAACTGATTATAAGGGTATTAAAATACAAACCTAGCATATTTAAGTTGCATTGAAATGACTGAACTACCAATATGACAATCAATAGCGTGACGGTTTTTAAATACTTAATATTCCTAACAAATCTAACCCGATTTATCTGTTTATGTTGATTGGAAGAAAACACTTGTTTAACGATTATATTTTCTTTTTATAATTTTATGGCATGTTGAATAACTCTACCGCAGATTGACTTGAGAAGAGTTTTGGGTATGGTAAAGTTAACATATTTAAGCTACTCACAGTTCAAAGCCTGTCGGTCAAACGATTGAAGTTGTCGATTGACCGGACGTCATTGAATATATGTCCTATATCCTTTACACATCTGGGAATCAAACTACACACTAAATATTATCATTTGTCTTACATGTCATAACATTATGATAATTCAATGTCCTATAAATTGACAAACAGTTCAAGTTCAAGGAATGTTCACTGCGTATGCATCCGCCATTGTTGGTTCGCATATCTTCTACGACGCAAATAGCGCACCTTAGTAACGGGTGACGTCATAATATCCAGTATGTGCTTCCGGTTCAGTAGGTCATAACTTGAAAAAGGAAAAAACATTCATATTTACACGTTGAGTTATTGTTTTGTTTTTTGTTTTTTGCAAAACGTGATTTAACAAATGCACATAAGGATCATTTATACTGCATATTGAAGGTAAACAAGCTAAACGCAAAACCTGTTAACAAAGCTATTGCTTTACACTATAAACAGAGATTGGGCAATGTTTGGGATTCCGATAGGTTTGTAAAATATAATAGTATATACTATTGTTCTGTTAACAGATCATGTCTTTAATAAAATACAATTCCATTAAGGTTTGCGAGTATCAGATTTCACAATTAAACAATAGTCATTAACGGAAACTACTCAATAATCCGATATGCGCTTTGTTCAACATTTGAATATCAAATTTCAGAACGAATATATTTTAATTGCAGATCATTTTATATATTTTATAATTTACTGAAGTATTTTACTATTTCTCCACAATTCCATTTTATAATAAGATTTAGAGCTCTAGTTTCTTTCACGAAATAAGCATTGAAATTTCTCATATGTATGCAACTTATTTCCAAAAGTTTGCTGCATGTTTAAGTGACAATGTAAGAACACTTGACTATAATATGTATAAGATAAGCGTAAAATTGGACGTCAGTTACCGCACTAGGCCTTTTTAAATGCTTGTTTCTTGGAACGTAATGAAAACTGTGAACGACACCCTTGTTCTGATTTCCTTTTAAGTTTATAGCGTAGACTTAGCCGCATTACTTAATAACATATCTATCACTTAAGCTTGCAATGGACAGATCCGCAACTGCCAATCATAATCATTTATACAAGTACATGATCAATTTAAATCCAATAGATTAGGATTATACTGTCAGGTGAAATTTGAACTAGAAAACACAAAAGAAACATACTTCCTGTTTATGATAAACCCCTTCACAAGATCAAAGAAAATCTACGACATTGAGAGGATCTTTACAAAATGCGGAAGGGTGGAAAGGACGGTTGTCATAATTACTGTTGTGCTCTTCCGGTCAATCGCTTTGTTTAACTTAACGATTACTATAGCATTAGTTTTTCTTACGTCTTGATGTTCTGCGTGTTTGTGTTGTTCTATGTGTTTTTTCGGTGACCTCAAACTTGACCTGTCTATATTGCTTACAACATTTTTTTTCTTTAAACAAGTTTACAATTTATATTGTTTTTTATGGCATAGCATGTTTAATAGTACAAACCTCTAGTGATTTTAATGAACTTGTATACTCAATGTTAATTATTTCTTAAGGTAGTCAAGTTTAGTAAATTAATTTTCAGTCGATAAACAAGATGGCAATTTAAAATCACCATTGTTCCTATTTACAGTTGTGCTTTTGATAATCTTAATTTATTAACAAAACTGTAAAAAGACGGAATATGATTATTTATATATGTCCGCAATGGCCTGATACACATTTTTTAAATGTTACAAATACATTTACCGCACCTTGGTAACAGGTGTCGTTTTCGGGTCAGTAGCTGCCACACATTTCGCCAGTGTTGGGATAATTGCTTTTGGCCAACATATTCTCACTGAACATAACATAACATTACATGCACCGTTCCGCAAAATCTTAAACTCCGTCCAATGCGGTAGATTTGCTTTAATTGTAGGCGATATAATTGTACCAAAATTAGACTTGATCAATAACGGCTTGATTACAGTGTTTCAAAATTGTGCCAATACGTCTATAATGATACAAAAAACATGCTTCAAGCATTACAAGGTACTTCAAAGGTGTCAAATTACACCGCAACCTTGCACTTGAAACGATTTTGAATGCGCATAAAAAGAGGGTTTAATATGGAAGCGACCCTAGGGTTAATGTCAATGTTAAGCTTTGAGTTTCTATATTTACCGTGCTTTTATTTCTACTGCTACGTTATACGGACGCGATTTGAAGTACAAACATTTTGTTTACAAAGTGTTCTTGAAGTAAAGACGATTAAAGAAGATATGCCTGTATATTTTCCACAACTGTTTACATTTCCACCTTACACTACTCAACACTACTAAACCGCCACTTAAAGAGAAGTCACACTACAGCGTATGGCATCAGCGTATGCCAGATTGTGATCATACGTTCGCATATGCAGATATACTTTAGGGGTACGTTAAGCATACCTAGTGTACGGTCCAATTACGCTGACAAATGTCGGTGTGCGTTGTTATACGATGATGCTTAATATGTTTTGGAAATGGTCAACATTTTTCGGCGTATGCGAGCGTATAGCATATGCGATACTCATGCGTTCACCATACGCAAGGCAATATCTGAATAAGCTAGACATACGCTGAAAACGCTAGACATACGCTGAAGGAACGTTACACAAACGTTGGCATTAACGTGGTTAGTTTAGCGGAAAACATATAAAGGGTCCATTTCCCCAGTTTTCGTCAGCTAGACAGAGAAATCATACTTTCTATCCTATATTACAGCACATACCTGAAAACATAAGGTCACAAAATGTATGTAAATGTACAACTAATTTGACATTATGTGTTTAGATTTTGGGTAAGTGGAAACATTTGCACTTTTTTATTTCTTGATTGATAGTGACCAAATCGGTGTTACATATTGACAAAAATGCTTTAAACTTATTATAACTTATTATTGCATGAACGACTCTTCGACATACATGTATTATAGTATGTACAACTCCTCGAACTACATGTATTATTGCATGAACGACTCCTCGACTTACATGTTTTATTGCATGTACGACTCCTAGACTTACATGTATTATTGCATGTACGACTCCTCGACTTACATGTATTATTGCATGTACGACTCCTAGACTTACATGTATTATTGCATGTACGACTCATCGACTTATTATTGCATGTACGATTCTTCGACTCCTCTACTTATTATTGCATGTACGACTCCTCGAATGACATGTAATTTGCATGTACGACTCTTCGACTTAGTATTGCATGTACGATTATTCGACTCCACGACTTATTATTACATGCACGACTCCTCGACTAACATGAAGTTTGCATGTACGACTCCTCGACTTACATGACGTTTGTATTATTGCATGAACGACTCCTTGACGCATTATTGCATGCACGACTCCTCGACGCATTATTGGATGCACGACTTATCCACTTTACGGTATTAGAGCATGTACGACTCCACGACTTACATGTATACTCTTTGGAGTTACCTTTATCAGTATAGTCTGAGTAACATTTAATATTTAGGAAACTAGCTTAGTTGACAACCATTTACATTGCAATTTCAGATGACAGTGTTTAAATCCACTTAATGTCTTTTCGTTTCTTTTACTGTTGTTCTTATGTTTATTCTTAAACTTAAAAACATGGTAACACTGATAGCACACATATTGTAAAACGGTACTTGTCTGTAACGTGGCTGCGCCACTACATGTGTAAACCTAGTCCGCCATGCCAACATAAATGCCGTTACCTAGTACACAAGCGGATTCAGAGGGCGCCCCTCCCCCTAATGGCTCAGTCACAAATCATTTGTTATGCGTCGGCGATGGGTAAAACCCGGGTAATTCGGACAAAATATTGAGACAGATCTAATGATTTTGCACCCGTCGGAGGCACTCTCCGGACGCCTGCAGCTTGTCGCAATTGTTTTAATCATCGCCACACTCGTCGCGTTCTCAATCTTTGAAATTAAAATTGTATGATTGCTCGTTAGATTTTTCACCCATTTTGGGCATCCCTGACATAATCTCAGATGACCAACGATGCCCTCCGATTAATCGGAGACGTCCTCCAAATAATCTGAGACTAGTCGCAAGATAATGTGTGGGATTGCAAATTAAGGTTGAGATTCGATGTCAGCGAGTAGTCTCCGGCGACCTCCGACTGAATCGGAGGCGCCCTGCGACGACTCGTACGTTTTCTGTGATCATCTTCGACGAATCGTACGGTGGAATCGTAGTTGGCCATGTATATAAGGGCGCCTCCGACCGGATTGCTAAAAGCTTGAGATGCTCTTGCTGCAGAAGGCTGTGACAGGTCAGAAAACCCTCCTTTTAATTAAAAGAAAAGACGCTTGCAGATGTCGTCTCCAATCGCCTCCGATGCAATCGGAGGCCATCGGAGGCTCATTCCACGATTTTTCAACAAAACCTGGTCACAATCCTTCGAAAAATATCAGACAATGTGACTGCTCCACTTTTATTAGGATTATTGCCACGATTGTTCAAGGATTCCTTATTTTCTACGACCACCCCCGGCCAAAACTTATCACCGACAGATCACCGGCATTGTGACTGAGCCATAACGGCCGCGGACTTATGCTTGTTTTATGCCCAAATGCTAAATTTCGCTCGCGTCTTAAACAACCAACAAGTTTTATTGGGATATAGCCAAAACTTATGCTCGAAATAATTTATACTTCAATCGTTAACATTTAGAATGATTTCACGACAACCACACCCCATCCACTGCATTGGAAGAAGCTACGTCCCCGCCCTAGGATCACTCTGGATCCGCCACTGTAGTAAGTACGTCAAAAAATTTGTCTTCAACGTGTTAAAAAACAAATCAATTGAACATATGACTTGCAGTGCATAGGTATATATTGATAATAAGTAATATAATGCAAAAATGTAACAAAATCCGGCATTGTTTAAATGCCTTAAACCACCATAATAAGATAACCTGAGGGGATATTGTTTCATAATTGTCTATATACTTAAAACGTGTCACTATATATCTATACTAATCTATACTATTGTTCTGTAACAAAATCATGTCTTTAATCAGTTCAATTTCATCGACGTTTACGAATATCAGATTTCACGTTCAAACCAAAGTATGTATCTAAAACTGCTTAATAATCCTCTAATCGTGTTGTACAACTTTTAGAGTAACCGAGTTCGCTGTACGGCTCTGGGAAAAAATTGCAGTGTTAAATCTTTGACATATTTTACATACGGCAAAATGTATAACCGATTTTTCGAGTATCAAAATGCAGCCCTATCATTTTAATGTGCACTTAAATTACTCAAATACCAATATGGCAATCAGTAGCACGATGGTTAAAAATACTCAATAGTAAGCAAATGGCTTACCTGATCTATCTATTTATGTCCTTTGGAAGCCAACATTGAACTTAAACACACATTACAGTTTTATTTGTATAAGATTTGTAGCGTGTTCAATAACATAAACGTACATGAGTGTCGTTGTTATACCGTAAAGTTGAAACTATTGAAGTTACTCCTAGTTCACAGCATGTCGGTCAAACGATTTAGCCAGTGTATTGATATAGGCGTCATTGAATGTCTGTCATATTTTCTTTATATAGCTAGAATACAAGCCACACACTCAAAACATGTCATTTTTCTTTCACTTTGTAACAAAATGATAATTCGGTTCCCTTTTAGTTGAAAAAAACAGGTCACTTTTAGGGTATATTCCCTGCTTATGAATCCGTCATGGCTTGGTTCGCAGATTTTCTACGACGCACATAGCGCACCATGGAAACAGGTGTCGTCATAATATCCTGTTTGGGCTTCCGGGTCTGGCGATTATAACTTAAACTACATGTAGATAAACCATGTACATGTATAACTGTTTATATCAACATTTTTATTACAAAATAAAAAATTGATTATTTTACAAAAAAATCAGTTTACAAGTGTGCTATTGTACTTAGTGCGACATAAGGATCATTTAAACTGGCTATTGACGGTAAACATGCTGAACACAATGCCCGTTGACAAAGTTAAAGCTTTACCCTATAAACAGAGAGTGAGCAAGATCTGGGATTCCAATAAGTTTATGAAATATCGGCTTATAAATGATGAATCAATTTGCACCCTTAACCTGTCTTCGATTGTTATATTGGTTTTATACCGTCGCATGCCTTGCTTCTTAACCAACGGGTTTAAAAACAGTTCAACATATTCTTATGTACTTGGGCATTACGTATGCACATCAGAAAATGTATATTCACAACAATAGAGCAACAAAAACACAACTCATACAACTATACAAAAACACTTCACACATTGCTAAGTACATTATAAAAGCAGGTATTAAAATGATCATTTGATTGTGAGAAATCAGGATATTTAATGCTTTAAGTGCGTGTGTCTTCGCTTTATATGTAGGTTGTTGTTATTGTTGTTGTTGTTTTGCTCGGTATGATAACACACATAATTTCAAATCACACAAACATGTTTGTTTATTCCTCGTTTTCTTTCTTTTTAATGCTTATTTGGTTAAAAGCTAAGCGTAGTGAAACACGACGTTTCATTATCGTAAATGCAATGCATTGTAGAGAAGTAAATAGTTATTGTCTATCTTTTAATAGCAACTGGAAACTGATAAGAACAATTCTTTCACGCCATGTTTGAGTGTGTAAATGTTCTTTGCAGTTGGTTTGCGGATTTAAATAATAAAATGACTAGTTTACTCAGTTATCGTCACAATAATATCAAAATTTGAACAAACATATTATATCTTGATCACCTAACTAAGTTCATGTTAGTTCGTATTTCTTAAACCTAATGCAAAGTTCAGCAAATGTACAATATCCTCTCACTTTTGCTGTATCCCATTGTTCGTGTTATAAGTTTTATCACAAAAAGAAAGTATGTTTTCGTAGTATCCCTTTTTTAAACAAATTACATTTTACTCGCGCGGAACAATTTGCTTTTAAGAGAGTATTTTATGAAAACAATGCATGGTTCATTGTCAGTTTTGCAATTTCTGAACATAATTAATTTTGAAACCCATGGAATGTAACTTGCTTTACAACGTTGAAGTTACCTAAGTCAACGTTAAAAAAATGTCATTCAATAGGTTATTATATATATAATTATGTATATTCTTATACTAAGATTTTATGCGGCGTCTTTAAATGCATACTTTTAATTGTATCATGGCTATTACTCAATCGTTAGGCATTAAATCATATATTTGTATTATTTCAAAGTGTTCACCTTTTATCATGTTAATATACTCGCTCTAATAATATAAACTGTGAACCAATCAACAGTCGCTATCAGTTTAGCATTCCATTGACTGGTTTCACATTTCACAATGCAAAAGAACTCACTTTAATATAAACTGTGAACGAATTAACCGTCGCTGTCAGTTAGCCATTCCATTGACTGGTTTCAGATTTCCTATTAGAAGTGTATTTCGCGGCTACAGGAAGCATTCTCAGATATTCTTTTTGGCTTGCCGTTCACGGCAAGCCAGTATTGTTTTGGAATGGTATTTCCGGTTTGAAATGTCCCTGCTTTCTGTTCTATGCATGCTTATTGCCCGAACGGAGATGGGACCCAGTCGAGATTCGGACGATTCCGATATTATTACGTAAACTACCGAACATTTGCTAAACGGTAATGGCCGAGTTGTTCCGATTATAATGATGTAATGCTATTTTAGCGGAATGTATTCGCATTTTCAAAACATGGCAAGCCATTCCTTTTAAAAGGAAATTTTATTACGAGTGGGGTCTAGTTAGAATCGGACGTTTAAAGATGTACAGTGTTCTGTATATTATAAATTGTAGAGATATTGTTGGGACCGCAGATGGTGTTGTATTGGTAAAAACGAGCTGTATTTAGCTTGTGTAGCCTTTGGAAACTAACTGTATGTGTATTTTAGGTATTTTAGCTATTTTTCACACGCTTTGGAATGAAACGAATAAAACGATTCTGTGATGCGTGATTATGCTATTAAATAAAGTGGATTAGTTTTCGTAGTGAAAATTTAAAAGTTTAAATACAAAAGTGCGAAGTGTAGGCTGTTAAAGGAGTATTAAATTTTGTTTGTAAAATATTGCTGTAAGGATTACTGTTAATACCAAAGTTTCAAAGTTTATTTCAGAAAAAAACGATAACGAGGCTTAGACGTGGCGGTCACGAAAATTCGTGCGCTTTAAGAAAAAATAGAATTTTTGGCAAAAATCAGTTATTTAGCGTATGTGAAAGGATTATTTTGTGACATAATCAATTATCAGTGTGTTAATTTAAAAATTAAACATGACAAAGGATCAAACAAAGCAGAAAACAGTGAACAAAAAGAAGCCAAGCGGGAAAGCTAGTGGGAGCGGAGTGGGAGGGGAAGGACAAGTCCAGTCTACTGTAAGCAGCAATAACGTTAGCGTTAGCGTAGGTAACGTAGCCCCTATGTGTGAGCCCATGGTAACTAACGCCCCAAATGTAAATATATCTGGAGTCCCCGTGCAGTACCATACCCCGATGCGTCCTGCCCCTCCCACGCCGGCCCCACAAAACATGGCGCCCGCCGGCGGACAATATGTAAACACATACCAAAACGGAAATGGCTTTGTGGATCTAAACGGGTTCCCACAAAACAAACAACCCATATATGACAATATGTATGGATACCAACCTGGCAACCCACAGTGTACTCCGATGAGGACTAGTCA
>Ga0224511_10002529_pt1 | contig 12409 bp, 3 predicted proteins | sample SF_May12_sed_USG_2_FD_169988 | JGI IMG/M metagenome (GOLD analysis project Ga0224511, IMG submission 169988) | Sediment microbial communities from San Francisco Bay, California, United States - SF_May12_sed_USGS_8_1 | ecosystem: Environmental > Aquatic > Marine > Sediment | place: USA... | reverse complement strand
TCGGTATTATGTTATTATTTCATTCTTTTTGACGATAAAATACTACTTGATATTAAAATATTCAATAAATAGCTGATAAATAGCTGATAAAAAGATCAGACAATGCCCCTTTAAAAAGTGTTTTTCGCGAAATTATAATCGTTAAATTAGTATTTTTTAATTATAAAAAGTGCATGTTTCTGTGACAAATATACATAAAATAATATGTTTTTATGCAAAAATATACCTTGTAGAACATAACAAACCAATTTCTAACCATCTTTTTTATTTCAAATGATAACGTTACATCGGAAATATGGAAATCAGTAATGATATACATGCACAACACTACGAGAAAGTCAACTCGCTTATTTTAACGAATTTCGGTACTTACATACGTCAGTATAAAACACAGAAAAATTCGACGAAATTGGTTCTGTAGATGTCGAGAAAACAGCAAAATAAAAGTGACCAACTAGAAAAGTTGTTGAGTGTATGTTATATATATTACTAAAATGTAAAAAAGTACTTTTCAAAAGAGGGTTTGGCACAGCTACTAGTAGCACCAATACACCATCTTTAAATCGTCAATGGACGTTTTAGAGTATGACACAAATGCGATGCGTTTTCGTATTTTAACACAACAATACAATGAATAAGACAAATTCCTAGCTTTTGCTTTGAAATTCTATTAATGTACCAATATTATATTGTGTTTGTTAAGGGGGTAAGGCAGGGCTAAATGGACAATAGCAGTACAAAATAGTCATTATTTCATGTTTTAAAACTAGCGACCATAATGAAATAAAATCAGTAAAATATTGTTATAATGTACCACAAACCGACTTTTTAAGCTATCACAAACTTATAACATGTATTCCAAGCCGATGGAAAACTATGTTAAAAAAAGAAATCCAATATAGGGTCCCAGAATATCTTTTTGAGAAATTAGTACCACAGCTTATGACCTGCCGTTTTATATACAACATGCTTCTTAAAGTGAAAACAAATATCCAAACACACCAGGAAAAGAAATGGAAATGTATATAGTATTTTCAGAGCTGGATCGGAAAACATATTTAGTCAAATTATGAAATTCACTATCGACACAAAACTTCGCAGCTTTCAGTATAAATATTTGATGCACATTTGCCAAATAATGAAAATCTAATTAAATATGGTATGATAGAATCAAGTTTATGTGATTTTTGCAGCAATTCTGTAGAAACTAATCTACACTTATTTTTGGAATTCATACACAACCGTTTTGAGGTCAAATAAATAACTTTCTTAATGAAAAACTAAACACATCAAGTGATAATTTGATAACATACCAAAGCATCAGCTTCTGTAACGTGGATTCAAACAATCAAATCAAATCAAACTGCATAAACTATATAATTCTCTTAGCGAAATATTTATTTTTAAAAACAAATATGAGAAATCTATTCCTAGCTTTAATGATTTTAAATATTATCTTAAATACAATTTTAACCTGGAAGGACTTATTGCTGAAATGAAAGGCAAAATTGAAGCCCATCAGAACAAATGGAATGCCCTTACAACTTAACGCTTAACTGACTGGAGAATACCACATTGACATTACAGTAGAACAATTTTACCTTAAACAATAACATATCTCTAAACAAACCTTTTAGTATATCATGCTCTAGATTTTTTCTCATCTTTTTATACAATATTACCTATAAAATGTTAATAGCAGACTTAGAGATTTATTACTGGCCAAATTCATCTAAATACTTTGTCAAATAAACACCTTATTATTACTAAATGCATAATTTAACTAATATTGACACAGTGTGTCGACTGAGAAACTCATTACGTAACATTTCTGGCCATTCTAAAAATCCATTTTCTTATTTGACCAGGATAGTCAAATAAGATTTATAATTTGGCGCGAAGCCCTTCAATTATTTCCGTAAATGTTCGGATCAGATTTCAAATTGGCAATACCTAACAGTTCAACTCAATACGTTTTTAAAAATAGCATTCCCGAATATGTCCGTATGCGAATGAGTTAACTCCGTTTAAAACCGATCGATCCCGAGAGCTTTTACAAACGGCTAGGATTTTAAATATTCGCGAATGTAATATTGTATGATCATGTATCTCCAGTTACATCCCAGTGTTTCGATGAAATCAGATCTAAATCGGATTGCAGTTTATCATTTATGAGAATATGCTTATGATTTAGGTGACATTTTATGAAAACTAAGGTGTATGGTTACATGCTCTCGTTCAACGGTAATTCAACTTTAACGCTTTATTCAATGGACTTTCTTATGATTGATATGCTGTTATTTACATTGACAGTATGAAATTACATGCAATTTTGTTTTTGTGAAATATTGTATATACATTCAAACTGGAAATGAAAAACAGAAAACTGAAAATATTGTTATTTTACATTATGGCCTAGTTTACTCCTTCTTTATTTGACCCCTACCCAAATATAGATCTGTGGATTGATAATTATCATATCAGTCGGTGATCTGTGGATTTGTCTACTTTTCTTTTAGTTTGCTCTTTGATGTCTGCAGGTTTTCTTTAAGAGCATTGTTTTTATAATGATTATTAATATAATTTGTTTATTAAAAAATAATACGAATAATAATAATACAAATAATAATAATACTGATATATAAAATATAATAATAATAAGAAGAAGAAGAAGAAGAAGAAGAATTATTATTATTATTATTATTATTATTATTATTATTATTATTATTATTATTATTATTATTATTATTATTATTATTATTAATATTGTTATTATTGAGTGAAAAATAATTATAAATACAAATGAATATGTATAATAATAATACATTAAAAATATCATTATTATTATTATTATAAAATATAAATAATTATAATAAAATACAAATATTTTTTTAAATAATAATCTTCATTATTTTTGTTATTACTTCTATAAATTTGTTTTAGCTAAAACAACAACACATCAATGTTGGTTGCATACATATAATCATTAAAAGATTGGCCTACTTTTTTTATTTTTACTTTTACCATTTGTCCTAATTAGTCAATACATTTTTGAAAAACAAGGTTATTTGTATCATTCTATGGGTCCCTAAATTAAAATCCTTCCTGGCTGGGGCCTTTCACATCCTGTTGTAAAATTCACAGGGCCATAAACTCTGGCAACGATGTATCAGATTAGCAGGGGATTAAAATTCCAGACATTCTAAAAACTATTTTTAGTAACAAAACCTAAAATAAATTGTTAATTAACCACTGATTAGCATATACAATGGAATTCACTCTAAATATAATGAGAACATACTTTTCACACCTAGCCGTATTCAACTTCAATCATTAAAGGGGGGCATGTTAGAGTTTATTGGTAAAACTGTAAAACATCAATTGTTTATATTTTTTAAATATATTTGGTTAGAACTTTTATTTACGTCCTACTTTCTAAAAATATTTAGGTACACACTATTGATGTTTCACTTACAAAACTCTAAGATTACCTCCATTTGTGCATGGAGTTTAACACGGCTAAGTGTGAATGGTATGTTCCTCTTAAATTTTGAGTTCGGTATGCCTGCGTGATCCATGGTTTTGACTAATAAATGGTTAATCTACAATTATTTTTATGTTGTATTACTTAAGAATTGTACTTTTTAGCTAACGTTACAAATACACTATTTTACTTATTTCAGTTCAATATCATTGCTAGGTTCTGAACATGACAATGGACTATTTTTGGCCTTTAGCTTTGTATCTCCTCATTAAGCAGCACATTTCGTATTATACATTGTAGATTTCTTCTGAAGTTATTTATCCTTGGCTTTTATATTATCCTTTATGTTAAAACTTTGGGAGTGTGCGTAACAAATAAAACCTAATAGATAAATAAGAAGTTCTTTTACGCGGTTATCACAGCAACATTGGATAAATAACTTCAGAAGAAATCTACAATGTATAATACGAAATGTGCGAAATAAAGACAAATATATTCGCCATTTAATGAATATTAATAAATATTTATAAATGTGGCCACCATACGTACATTACCGTTGTAAAATGTCTCAAATAATATATATGATTTGGCTAATTCTCTTATTCATTAAATGGCGAATATATTTGTCTTTATTTTTCACAATATAAGCACGTGATCACATATTCCTAAAACAGCGTAATAAGTATATACGTGTGTATTTTCAAATGTTTTAATAGATTATATAACACATATAGTTTTTGTTTGCAGAATTGCAACCGATATGGACCTAGTACAAAGATTAAATATCGTTGCCTGTGGTGTTAACAAGATAGAACAAGTTATTGTTACTCTTGATTATGTATATGATATGAGTGCAGCAGCTCTCTACTTGACATCGCCGAGTGGATCGGTTAGCAGAATTTTAAGAAGACGCCACTTTTCCGGATACGGAATAGGTCCTTTTACGTTTCGAAGTGTCCATTTTTGGGGAGAAAATCCTGAAAACACATGGATGATTACAATTAAGGACGAAACAAGGGCTAAAACCGGTATGTACAGAGTAGTGCGTTTATACTGTTTATGATTTTTCTACAAAGGTCTTTTACAGCTTTTTGAATGAGACTATAATGATGATGGTTCACGACTCGGTTTATGTTGTTAGTAATCCGTGATAATTAAACGTTTGCGGTTTCCACTAGACATCAACTTTTTGTTTTAGTATTTAGATTGTTTTCTTACATTTCCTTTATTCTTGGTTTAGAAGTAAAATATTAGGAAGGTTTAATACATTTTCAAGTTAAATCAATATTTTAGTATTGTGAGACGTGCGCGTTTAATGTCATTTTCAGGGCTGCGATTAAAAACCCATGCCTTCGATTCCCACCAACGTCAACTCGTCATTATGATCATGCTTAAGATGTATTAAAGTGCAGTTTTTACTTACACTTAACAATTAGCCTTACAAGCGATCGAATAGTAACAATAACACCTGTGTTTGATCCAGGACATTTTCTTCGGTTGGGGTGGGGGCTTTGAAAATTTGTTTAACAAATATGAGATATTAGCAATATTTAGTATAGTTTATGCTCCATTTTTTGAATCGCACTTCATTATTGCATCATCGAAAACAGTAATTTGAAAGTGAAGTCGCTTTAATAAAAATCGGTTTTGACGCGTCAATGTTTATTTCAGGAAAAGAAATTCTACACTTCGGAATAACGATTTATGGAACTAATTTCAACTTCGAGGGTAAGTTCAAATCTTGCGTTACTATGTTCTGTACAGCAAATGTTATATATGTAATGCAAATAATTAATATACATATTTAATCGAGTTATATGTTTCACTAGCCTATATAACGCTAATTAACTGGAGTAAAGAGAAAACACAAAACAATTATAATATGAAGATGTCTTGGTATGCAAGGCTTGCTGCAAGTAGCTAGCGGAGTCAAGTAACTAGTACTGGTGAACCAAGTGACGCTGATTAAAGGGCATCTGCTGTGATTTTACCATATCAGTGTTGAAAGTTAAATAAAACAAACGCACAACAAACTAACAAACCAGTAATCCAAACAAATATTTGTACGGATGAGACATTTGGAAATGATTCTGAGATTTTCCACTGGATACGAATGCCTTTTGAATAAAAACATTCTACATTCTGGACACAGGAGGACGTTATCGCGGACCCTGTGATGGAGAGTTTGGAAACGAATGTTCAAAGGACCCGAATGCAAAGTGTGTCATTGACAAATGTTCCTGCAAGACTGGCGCACACCCTGTTGGCGATATTTGTATTCTAGGTATCTGGCTGTAGAGATAACTAGACACTTCTTACATAAAAAATCTTATACGTTTTCATCGTGCACATGATATATAAATTGCGAAACAATCGTTCGATGGCGGTCATTAGCATATAACCCATGGTTCACTTAAAGACGTATGGTATGAATATGAGCTAAGTATTGTAAATTTGGTTGGAAGTGGCACTCATTACTGTTCGGAAAAAAATTGTAAGCTAGTTCAGGTGTTTGCGTTTGTTTACTCGGCAGTCGAATTTTGGATTTTATCTTATAAATGGTTATTTGCGTGCAAAAATAATAACTTGAAATGCTAAGTACAGCGTTTTGAGTGTGCGCCTGTCACACCGTTCAAATACAGCTAGACGAAGTTTTGTTATACTTTTTGCTTAATTGTGTTCATTGCTCACATAACTAAGGAAGTAGTATTTTAATGTGATTTTTATTATTTCATATATTTTTATTTTTGTCTTCATCTGTTTTATCAAGTTCATTGTTTAAATCGTAACATATAGTGAAAGTTGTCCTAAAAATGTGCCTCAAAAAGCACCTGTCGGGCATTAAACCAACATAGTCCGCTTGACAGCGAATCACCTATTTAACAGACCTTATGGTGAATTACGTCAAACCTACTCACTTATTTATCATAAGGCTATACGATGTTCCATAGGCGACCTCTTAAAAAGCCAATTTGATTAGTTGATTTTTAATAAACTCGGCTGTACACGGAATATGCATGAGTACCACATCAACCAAATTTACAATAAAGTACCGGTACTCTGTTTATTTGATCCATAGATGGCGATTTGAATGGCTGGTGTGAAGAGGGTCAACCAGTGAACGCTGCCTTGGCTGAATGTCGCTACGGGCGCGTGTTGTGCAAGGCAAATGCTCGGGAAAGAAACGGAAAATGCGTTAAAGGTAACTTGCCTGGTTTGACAAACAAAGAATCGTTTTAGCATAACCTTTACCTGTATTCGGTTTTAAACGTATATGCATACGAGATTTTTGTCGCTACAAACGACTGAATGTACTGCCCATTTAATAAAAATTGTATTGCCTTTTTACAAGTGAAAAGGGTATTTACAAGTACACAACGCTGTAAAAAAACTCCTGCATATTCAATGTTTTTCGAAAGTGAATGTAAAAATACGTTCACAGGAATGCGGCGCATCAATATAAACATAACACCATGTTTAAACACATTTCGTTTTCATTGTTTGTCGTGTCGATTTAGTCCGTTTAGTGTTTCCTTGTGTTTCTTGCTGTTCCGTCTGGTTTCGTCCGCTTTTTACAGTTTTTGCTTTTATAAACAAGATTGAAAAAATTCATTTTATTCATATTAAAGGGAGGTTAAAAGGTGTAAAATTGTTTCCATTTTATTTAATTTAAGCAAACAATGGTAAATTGCATTTTAAAAATAATTTTCTATAGTTGAAAAGTAAAATCAAATCACAAAATATATCACATTTTAAGGAGAAAAATCTTGTTTATATAATGTGTAACCCTCGACGTCCATTAAAAAAAGACTACCTTAAGCGTTTTGGGCATACAAAAATCATAGGTTCGCCCCCCCCCCCGGATCCGCTAGTGAGAAATGCATCCAAACATGGTAACATTAACCTATGTTTGGTGAAAATCGGCGTGTTTAAACATTAAAAACGAATATCAGATTAAAAGAATGATATGAACAAGTAAAGAAGCTTAATTTAGTGTGTTCAGCAAGTAACTGGCCATTCTTTTAATATCGCATACAAACAACTTATATTTTCTAATACTGTCTCCTGTACAATTTGCAAACATGATGTATTACTCAAAAACAAATTTAACATGCGCGTGTTTTGTTTGTTCATTTAATTCCTATGACGGAACTGCTCTTGTTGATTTAAACCAGATGGAACTGTTGGAAACTACTGTTGCGCGGAGACGGGTACAGAGTGTGACTACGACAGAAACGCCGTTTGCGACAATGGCGTCTGCGTTTGCAAGTCGGGCTTTACCCCGGTTGGAGGGCGGTGTTACCAAGGTGCGTGTGTCTGTTTATGTCACTACTATAGGCATAAAAATGGAAACAATCTAAAGTATCCCAAATAATCCAAAAAACTGCGTAATAAAGCATAAACTGTAGGCACCATGCGCTAGATTTGAAAAACATTGTGCACAAACTAGGACATTTTTAAAATACACATTTCAATATGAGGAGAAACCATTTTCTCGTCCATGGGGCAGAAAAAAGATTTACCTCAGTTTTCATGCATTTTTCGTCTTTTGAAAAATGTTATCATAACATTTTTAAGAGTCAAACTTTCTACATCACAACTCTTCACTGGGACTCATATCTAAATGGTATTTTTAAATAAGTACTTTCCAAATCAAAATTCTGTGCTCTATGCCCTTTTAAGTTGGAAACAAATGGATCACACACTGATTTTGTATAGCTTGCTGTCATTCTGTGTTTATCGCTGTGGAAAAAACATTACCACTTTACATTACCACTAAAACAAACATAATTTGTAATTTGTTGTACATTGACAACAGACGGCCACACTGGTGGATTGTGCGTCGGGGGAAGATGCAGGGGCGGTGCCGTCACTTGTCGAGAAGGAATCTGTAGGTGTCGCAAAGGTCTGCGACCAGTCAAGGGGTATTGCAGGAGGGCGCACAGGGAACCGTGACGCGATTACTCCACGACTTTTGCATCATTATATATTGCTTTGTAAAACTAGCCACGTGTTTGCCAGGGAATGGATATTGAAGATTAGGACTTCGTATTTCTGTTGTTCTTACTTTTATTGCACATTTATATTTGTTACAATTTTTCTAATATTTGCCAGGGAATGGATATTGAATGTTCAGTCAAACATGCAATTTCGGATCGGGAACGATGACGCTAGAATTAATTCTTAGTATTGAGGTCTAAGCTAATGTGTAAGGCAAATACATTGATTAAAACATCGTACTATAGTTGTTCTTACATTTTGTGTACATATATATTTTTGGTCCAGCATTTTACTAATGTTTGCATTGTTGTTACTAATGAAACGATACATATCTGTAAAACAATTCATACTTCTTTTGCAATATATATAACAAAACAAACTTAACACTGTTCAAGCTACTATCCCAGCCTTTGTTGAAATGAACATTTTAAAACAAAATGTCAGCGAAGGGTTAAAAAACATAGCATATATATCAATTTACATTTAATTAGATTATTGATACCTTTTTCACTTAAAGAAACTTAACTATAAAATTGTAATAGCACATTTTTTGTAATAAACCGTTTCAAATGCTTTGTTTTGTAAACATTGATCTAAAAACTTAGACTTACTAATTTTCATTTTATCGGCCAAAACCTTGTCCGGGTATATATGTACATTTTTACAGCTCAAATTCATATGAAGTAATGTTTTTAAAGGTGACTTTACTTGTTCAATAGGGCATTTGCTTTAATTATATCACAATACGGTTGTCAACTACTGTTTGTTACATCTTCAAATGGATGATGACATGACCCAACCCCACTAAAAAGCCCTGTCCAAACCCTTAATTGTTAAACTCAACTTGCTTATAGTATTTTATTCAGGCTTAAACAGGCATTATTGTACGTGACCATAAAAAACAGCCATTAGGAAAAGTAACACAGCATTGCTATATTTGAAATAATATTAGAATTTGAAAAAGAAATGAAAACAAAATATGTTTACATAAATTCATTTGCCTCCTTTTAGCATATCGTTCTTTTTGCGTAATGTGATTAAAAAAAATTCAACAATCAACATTTTCTTAGTGGGCCCAAGTACAAAACATCTTAATATAAATATATACCAGAAGTCTGTGGCAGTTAGTGAGCATTTTCAGTGAAAATATAAAATCGCGCGTCGAAAGGAATTCCGTAATATTTACAAACCGGAAACCTTCCAGGACCTGAGAACGCGCTTATTTGTTTCACATTTTGCTAACGAAGCAATATATTGATAATGATTATCTGTGAAATACTGCTGTTTATTTTTAATTTATGTGACAGTATTACAAATGTGACTTAACCCCGACTTGACATTTATGCAAGAATATATAATTTATCGAATGTACAAGTAGAATATTTATTGCCAATGCAATTGATGTGAGTCGGTTAAGCTTGCATGTTTGTTTAACAATGTTCATCCTTATATCTTATATTTTATTTAATAGACGTATCACGCATAACGATATATGCGTGACACAGTGGTTCCATGCAATGCCGGCTTCCAATGGTCCGAGCATCATCGGATGTTTTTTTCCAAACAAGGTTTCATGTTCAAGCGAAAGATATATCAAGTTGCAAGATAAAAACGATTGTCCCGTTTATTTTCGAAACAACCTTGGGATTTATGTTATGAACATGTATCAACACACATACTAAATTACTAATGTCAACAGAAACTGGAACTGGAACTGTAACACAAGTGTTTCCTGTTAAAAATGTTCCCGAGCATCTTTCGTTACTGTTTCCGGGATTGAAAAATGGTTTGTTGTAAGATTAAAAAAGAACGATGTCAATATAAAATTAAATTCATACATATATGCTCTGGAACGGCAACTATTGTTAGGAACAGTAACTTATGCTTTGGAACAGTGACCCTTGGAAAAAGGATAATTAGCTTATAAAACAAACAGTATCAGCCTGTAAATTATAATACATGTTGTATAAATGTGTTATGACATTTGTCAACACAAATACTTAAAATAACTGTTGTATTACACAAAATTACAGTAATATGAAACTGCACAATCACAGCAATGCACTGTCAGACACGCCGCAAGCTGTACTGTCTCTATTTCTTGAATTTTGACTTGCTTTTTCGATTCATTAAACAAATATTTCAATCGCTATCGAACTGCATTCTCCTTTTTAAAAGTAAATGCTTAAACACTCCAACGTAATAAGATAAAAATCCCCTTACCGTTTCGTACCATTTTTCAATCCCGGGAACAGTAACGGATGGTTCGCTGGAAATCACGTACCGGTTATGACTTGGAAATATTTAATTTGAAGACAAACGAGGCTGCAAATTCGTAAGGACAACATAATATATTTAATGAAATATAGCAAAAAGATACCAATGTTTATGACCCACCACTTTTACATCAGAAGTTTTCGTCAGACATACAAATGTCCGTTACAAGTGACAGATACTAGTTTATATGTTGTTTTATCGATTTACATACACATATATCAAAGTCCATTACAACAATACTGAATAGCAATTTATTCGACATAACGGATAGTAATTTTTAGCTAGCGCGCTTCATGGGTAATTTGCCAGTTTTACCATTGCGTTCAGGGTCCAATCAAAGCAACCAGAATGAAATTCAATCCTTAAATGTAACCATTATATATCATATCGTAGTATAATTTTCAGAGCGGTCGGTCATGATTTCTGTGGAATGACGTCATTTCGAACGTGAGCATCTTCGCAGGGCGTTTCATGATAATGGACACGAGCCACAACTTCATAATACTTTCCGGAAGACCACAATCATTCTCTTCAATCACTGGAACAGTAACAAGGCGTCACGAACATTTAACATGAACTGTTTTTACTATATTTATTTATAATAAAAATGGGTTATTCAACAAATGCTAAGTCGCCTTGGTCACTGACTTGTATTACGTGTTTGAACCAGTGTTTCGCAACTGCAAACCTCACACACACAACAATTATTCGAGAATAAATTATAATAAAATAAAATGCATATGTTTATGACCAAATTGGAGTATATCTAGCGAATCAACACTATAAACTATAATTATTTTCGGAACTTTATTCCGATAGATATCATGTAAACAAATAAATTACAGGGTCAAATTGGCTTTGAATCGCTTACCTGAGACCACTTTGCCGAGTAGTTATACCAATAATAATTATTTTAAAGATAATGGCAGCGGATTACCAAGGCACTATTTCTGCTAGGTATCTCCAGTTTGGCAATTATGTTAAGAAGAAATGCCCTTAAAGGAATTATTCTTTATAATTTAAAGATGCTAGGTCTGTATATTTATACCCTTATAATCGGTCATAAATCTTGCAATATCTAAATTATACTAAATAAATTAAAATTGTAAAAGGAATTGCAAACTTTTGTGACAAATAATGTGTTTTTTGTGTAAAAACACAACAACAACAAAACAAAAAATCAAACATAAAAACCCTTGCAGGAGCTGGGGATTGAACCCGGGACCTCTTGCACACAAAGCGGATGCGTTACCACTGCACCACCGAGTCAACTGAGAGCATTGATTGTAGTCAAGCTATTTAACTTTTTCGACGCAATGGGTCGAAACGTAAATAAACAAAGCAAAATTTGCGGGACAGACATTTGCAACAAATACATTTTATCTGTATTATTTTTACCTGCATGAATAACTATATTTGGCAGTTTCTCATATTTACTGGAGTCGGTTTTGCTGCTTAAATATGGTTAAAATGTAAGATGTAAACAATATTGACCTAAAAGATACAGACCTAGCATCTTTAAAGTAGACTTGCGGCCCCTGTAGCAAGGCAGTTGTTGACAAAATGGGCATAATTTGAACACTTGGTAGAGTACCTGATGTTAAATAACAACTATAAAGACCCTGGTTTTTGTTGTTTTTGTGGTTC
>Ga0224511_10002528_pt1 | contig 12413 bp, 9 predicted proteins | sample SF_May12_sed_USG_2_FD_169988 | JGI IMG/M metagenome (GOLD analysis project Ga0224511, IMG submission 169988) | Sediment microbial communities from San Francisco Bay, California, United States - SF_May12_sed_USGS_8_1 | ecosystem: Environmental > Aquatic > Marine > Sediment | place: USA... | reverse complement strand
AAGACCGTTTGTGTACACAATGTCCGATTAATGATGTAATGCTATTTTAGCGGAATGTCTTCATTCTATACATAGATGGTGACGTCACTGCGTTATTATTGTCAGTAAGACCGTGTGTGTACACAAAACAAAGGGAATGTCTTCGCATTTTCAAAACATGGCAAGCCATTCCTTTTAAAAGGAAATTTTATTTTACCATTTAAATGCCTTACAATTGTTATTGATTAGACGCCATTCGAGAGTGATGGTTCGTAAAACGTTGTTGCGTACCAAATCAAACCCATTTGTTACATTATGAAAATAAAACATCGTTTGGTCGTGGAAGATACATGTACCACACCGTCTAAAACCTTCAATGTATTATCTTAGAGTTTTATAAATGAGATATCATTTGTTTGTCCAAAAAAGACATAACAACTTCGGTTCAAAGTTTTATTTAAATCATACTTTCTTTGATGGACAAACTATTGATGTTTCACTTCATAAAACTCTAAAAAAGCCTCCTTTGGTGCTTGTATAAGCATTTCAATGAGGGAAACAAACACATAAGTAGATCACGGAAATCTATTTGGTAAAACATTAATACTGTAGAAATAAAAACGATGTATAAGTTATAGTCGTGTATCAGGACACGGTGGTCTAAAAGGGTAGCGTAGATACACATCACTGCACTGGCAACTTTACACAGGGACGTTACACTGCTGATGTTAACTGAATATACAACAAAACCCCAAAAACATCTGGTTTGTAGGTCATCCTTTTACACAATTTGTAGACAACTATCTTTGAGATTCAGTGTAAACGCATTGAGACTGTCCGCGTGTTTCTCAAAGGTTGCTTTCTTGCTTTGTTATGGTTTCGCAAGTCGCGGTATTCAGACCAGATATAAATGGACATTTGATCGTGATGTATGTGTAAAAATATACTACATTGTTAGCATTTTAAATGCCCAAACCGTATATCGTCAATTTTAAATACTGGAAATGGTACATTGTACCTAAAACATCTACTTACGTCAATGCCTTTCATTGAAATCACGTGTACATTTCGGTGTTAGTATTGTACGTGGTTTCAAAGGGACACATACATAAATATTGTGTTTTTCCACACCTGGTCGTAAATATACAAGATTACTCATTTCCTTAACATGCACTCACACATTGATTTAATTCAAGCTACAACAAAAGTAACACACATCTATTGCGCATAAGCTTAACACGCTTTTTGTATGCATAGCAAATGATTCCAAATCGTATGGTCACGTGTTGTGAAAGTTTAAAATTACTTCTAAAGGTGCAAGAATTTCGGAGACGAAAAAAGGTATATAATGAAAAATAATTCTTAGATCTATCATAAAACTGTTTAATTAGTTTAAATGCATTTTTTATATATATTTTTGAATCTTAGGTTTGATACAAGATTTAAAGTTATTAGGGAGGAAACCGACTTCAACTTCGACCTCAACGTGTGCTTGGTCTAATCACATCGAAGATGAAGTCGTAATAAATATGTGAGATGCAAAACACGACGTGAGCAGAGATTCAAGTACAACATGTTTGAATACCGCAATGCAGGCAAACGGTCTTAAATTAAAATGATAGCATTTTATGTCAATTGAACACAGATTCATGTAATTTGAATTATATTCCACGAGAATTGTAATGCAAAATTCACAAATTTATTAAAACACAATTTAGTAAAATGTATTATATACGACGGTAGCAAAAGTTTTGTTATATAAACGTCATTAAAACACAAAGAACTTGCGTCAATTAACCGCATAAATAAATAAACACATCTGCGCATTAAATGCCCTTTACATTCGATGATATTTAATAAAGTTTTTTATTTGTTAAATATCTTAACAAGTTCATTGAATAAACCAGTATAACTAAGGAACTAAGGAATGTCATCGTGTTTTTATACTTTCAGAGGGCGTTCGATAGTGTAATATAGAAGTCTCGTGTATAGGTCGTTTAATCGAGAAAGACGTATTATATACGATGAATTTTCAATATAATGAGACTGTGCTTATTAATTTTACGATTTACAAATACAAATACAAAGACACAACTATTACACTCATTTTAATATCAATTTTTTTTGTAGTAAACTTCCAAAAATAAAACAAATTCCATCAAACAATTATGAAATGACAGCTATGACAACATGGCCATGTTGTATTATTAGCCCCCCTCCCCCCACACATTTTAACGTCACGACGTTATTAAAGCATTTATCACGCACTCATATCATAAATTATAAAAATAAAACACTAGTGTTGTTTTATTGGTTTGAAAAATAATGCGAATTGGTTCGTAAACTAGTTTTAATATTTTAAATATGAGGTGGTTTTTTTTATAAATACAACTGAAGTTCCGACTATATTTATCAATTTCAAAATGCCCCAAAGTTAACAGTAAAAGTGTCAACATCTCTACGACTTTATTCTTTGTCTGACACTACTCTGTCTGTTCTATTGTGCTAGTTTGTGCTTTAAAAAGGTTTAAATGATACACTTAACCTTTGATTGTTTTTGATTGTGTTCTTGTCTTTTGGGGTAATAATCAGAAAATAAATTTGTTTGTTTTTTCTATCACAACAAACACAAAATAATAATCTGATCATTTGTCAAATGTCAATATGCATTTGGACGTTGTCGTTTCTGTCAGTTAATGCATATCTCTTCTAAAGATCACATTTCAATAGCCACATGATAAATGTTCTTAATATTTGCAACAGACATTGCGAACACATGCTTTAAATGTTTTATTACGTTTAATGTTGAATAACATTATAATTGCATTACATTGTGTGTCATTAAAATTGCAGTTTCACAACGGGGGCGATAGTGCGTTACTATAGTAATTGAAATGATGCTATTCCTACAAAATTCGGACAAATAGTAGGGATTAAGTTATATTTGAACAATATTGAGTTTTATTCTAATTTGATGTAACAGTTATACGCCTCATAAGTCTATATATCTTACTATTTATTGAACAGCCCTCGTTTCCATTTCCTAAGTTTAATGTTATATATTATATACATATTTAGCCCATAACATCTGGTTTATGAGGGACTGTTACAATTGTACATGTAGTTTTATGTTAACTTTTGTGTTTAAGAACTGATTATTATTGGAGTCTATGTAACTAACTGAATTTATCTGGGTACATTAAATGTGAACCAACAGTCATGCAAAAACTTGTGGTTTGCTTGTAACACAAGAAGTGGTCGATTGAAAATCTTAATTGCGGGATTTTACTTCGGTATCAGTTTACGCTAACATTTATTATAGAGCTGTTTGAACACACGGAAAAACATGAGATATTGTTGAGTGTTTGCGTACGTCATTGTGTAGTTATATTTTTCAGGTCCTCTGAGATTATTGTATATGTGTTGTTTTAGTTTGAAAATAGAGTTTGGTCTATACACTAGGTGCCGATGATGGAGTGGCCTTTTTAAATTGTCAATGATAAATAACTTCAATAAACAGATGCTATTTGCCCATGCAAACAATAATTCTTAAGGACTTTTTTCTTCTTAAATCTTTCTTGAATTAAAGTACGTCTATAAAATGTCGCCCCATACTACATATATATACATGTACGTACCGTTTTGTTATTTGAATATAATACTATACTATAAAACAATACTATTAATATACAATTATATGCAATCAGCATCTAGTATCCCTAAATAATAAAAGCCGTTCTCCGGTCCCGATTATTCCCGACCATAAGCAGCTCTTGTTATGTTCTTTAAGGTTAAACATGCTCAAATAAATTGAATGTTTTCTGACGTGATTGTTGTTATAGGGTGTGTGACTTTGATAATTAGTTTTAAATTAGACTATCAGTAGGATATAATGATTTTAGTGAAAAACCAACCGACGAAATTAAGAACAACCATCACCGCGACCACAGGGGAGTCCACCTCACGTCAAAGTTAGAGACCGGAAAAGAGACGCCTGTCTTACCAAGAATGTCAACGACAGAAATACACGTCAATGGGACTTAGAAAACTTTCCAATGGAACAGTGCAGCATAAACACAATAACAAGACGTCTGTTGTTTTATTAAGGCAAACAACATCATTTTTAATTCTTCAAAGAAATAATTAGAACTGAGAGTGTTTTTTGCCACCAATAGACCTCTATGTTTTTTAATTATTTACTTGAGCGAGATAAATGAAAAACTCATTGTTCTGATTTATACGCGAAATATATACAACACGATAACTACCATATTGTATTGTCATCACTATTTTAAATGGTTTTAATAACAGTTCATAATATACTTTGCATGTTTCATTAAAACTATATAAACCCCTCTTCAACTTAAATATGATAAATAGTGTCGAAACGTTTACTGCGTCAATTACTGTATGTAGTATTCTTAAAATGTTTATGCAAAAAAACCATATCAAACAGGATTGGAAAGACTTATACAATTGTGTGATTAAACAACAATATGTTCTCTGAAAAGAACTTAAATACGCAATTTCGTATATGACCCAATTTGTAACGGTGTTTTTGTTATCAATAGAAAACGAAGCATACACACGGTTTTTGAATGTTCGTGGTGTTTTTATGGGTATAAATTACTAGCAGTATGGTGCAAAATGTAATAATGTAGAAATGCTCTGGAAAGTAAATTAATATATTGATTCAAAACCAACAGACTGATTTACTTTTATGCTACACATACGTAACAGCAAACAAATCTAACTATTCGTTTTGTTTGGGTAAAACATTATACACGCTCTTCTTAGTAAGTATAGAAAGGAGAGGAGAATGAAGTTTTGTGCATTCCTCGAGCTATCGTTGTTTGTTTTGTTTTGCATACAGTTCCGTACTGCAAGACAAACTGTCAACTTCATCAGATATGTGCCCTACATTATCGAGTGTTGCGCCCCCATACCTCAAACACTCTAGTATGGTGGGGCCACAGTGGGGCCAACCACTGTGAGTTGACAGTTAGCACCAGCTCCTTTCATATCTTCGGAGCCACAACCAACAGCTGCACTACTGACTGAGCGGATGGCTTGCTTTCTCTGTTGGCCAGTGATTCCTAGCTCAGTCAGATTCTTCCACATAGACATGGCTGGGAAGTCCCTAGTCCCGATTTCTTCTGGGAAGAGCCAGGCTGTCCATCCTTTCTTTCTACAGTCTTCAGTCAACTGGGTGTACTTGGCTGCTTTACGTTTGTAGGCCTCATCACATCTCTCTTCCCGAGGTACAGTCAGTTCGATGAACACAATTTTCTTGTCCTGGGGGGACCCACACTATTATGTCTGGTCGAAGAGTTATCGGGACCACCTCCGGGAAAACAAGTCGCTTTTCCAGGTCTACTCTTATCTCCCAGGTCTTTGATGACTGCAGGACCCCACTAATCTGTGCTCCAGTAGATCCAGCTTGGCCCTCGCGAACAAATATCATAACTTAATTTAAACTGATTTATTTAAGGTCGATTGCGAAGCAATTTATCCCAACTTATATTAATCGCCCTCGACCGCTCATTCCAGATGGAATCCATCTCATTTTTTGAACGAGGTTTGAGAGGAAAGAGAAGCCAGACCTGTCTTTATATACTGAGCGCTAATCAAGGAAGCATCTGGTACCATTTTTATAACGTCTTTGGTATGACGCGGTCGGGGATCGATCCCACGACCTCCCGCTTACGGGGCGAACGCTCTAACCACTGAGCCACCGCTTATCATAACTTACCTTATGGTGGCTTGTAAGTCTATAGTTTTATCCTAAAAAGTGTTTCTTTTACACGTAACATTTGAAACATAAATCTTTAAATAACGTATGGTATAGCGTTTTTTCTTTTATTATCTATTTTTTCGTAAGTTAGACATTAATTGCAAAATGACATCATTGCGGTTAAAGCTTTTTTGTTGTTGTTTAGGAGGAAATTCTTATTCAACTTTTCCGGTATGTTGCCCTCTTCCCTGAAAACGAAAACAATCAAGGCACTAAGACTTCCTCATTGACGGAGACGTTTGTCCACATTAATTAATGTTTGATAAGTAATGTATCGGGAAATTTGTCATCTACATGGGGAGTTACACTTTCCAGAACCTTTTTAAAAGTTTGTTATTGCCAAAAGTATGACAAGGCTAAATAAAATTGAATTTCTAAAACGATTTAAAGCCATTGGGGCGTCTGAAAACAATCACCCTTTAATTTCAATAACTTAAAAAAAGCACATACAAACAGACAACAAACAAATAGGAAAACTAAAATATAAACGTATTGTATGAATAAACGAAAGTATAACAGTTTAAATATAAAAAGCCTAACTGTATCCTAATACGTATAATGCGTCATGCCAAAGAATACTTAAACTGATGAAAGGGAAAGCCCCCAGGAAGCATAGCCTGCACGATAAAACAGCAGCCTCGGTTTTATTGAAGCTGTTCATCAGTGGTAATGAATGATGCCACACCACTGCCGCCCCCTAGCGCATGAGCAGAACTCCATTTTCAAATTTAAATAATATACATGTACACTCCATGATCTCTGAGGACCAGAAAAATATGACTACACAATGATGTTGTACGGGGCGACGTTTTACAGCCGCCACACAGGCACTAAACAACAGCTGTAGTAAGTAATACTAAACTGATGAAAGAGAAAGCCCTCAACCCTTAAAACCACAATACAATAAACATGCTGAACATAATTGTGGGGCTACAAAAGTGTGTTAAAGCGGTAGCTACCAAGAACCAAATGTCAATCACGCACACTAATACAACGTCATTAGAAACGTATACACACCGAAACATCGGGAACAATCTTTGGAGTCTAGTATGCTCGAGGCGAACAACGATCATGTAAAAACAATTCAAGGTCTAAGGTAACCGCCTTACGTACTTGTTATTAAAATTTCCGCTTGTATAAGCGTTTAAATGACTGAAACACATACGTAGATTACATAAATGTATTTGATAAAACATTACAGTAGAACAAAGTATCAGTAATATAAGTATCTTTCATGTGTTTCTGATGTGGATGGGAAAATCCATCCCGAGGTCGTTGTGCAGCACAGGCGGTGACGAGGCTTGCCAAGTTACCGCCTTCCTGCACGAAGCCCGAGGGATGGATTTTCCCATCCACAATAGGAACACAATCATGCTATTTTTTTTTCTTGCAGATTTTATTTTATTTAACTCTTTGGGGCTTTAAACAATAAACAAGCAGCGCGACCTATTTCTTTGTACAACCAAAGCGTAGCGATATTTCATACAACAACATCGTGACGTCATGGCTATGGGCCAGTGTGTTTACTAAAACAAAATCGTCTGACGTTCGAAACTATGCGTTTCTATTTAATTTCGGATATTTAATTAAGAGCTCGTGATAGTCTTAAGAAAAAATATAAATCGATTGAGCAAACCGACTTTCGTTAAAACACGAACTAATCTTTCTGGAGTTTGCATCACACGATGGACGAATACGCGTACTTATTGAAGTTCGTACCAAACGATACTCGGCAAGATTTCTTTATTAACATTCAGAAAGTGTTTTATTGTGATTTATTCACATAAATATGTGAATGTATTACAAATCACCATCAAATACATCGACATTGAGAAGGTAAGATTTTTTTTTCAAAACAGTTGAACTTATCTCGTTGTGTCCGGATTCGAGGTCATCGCCATTGACGACGGGATTTTCCCACGGTCGATGGTAAAGAAACTTGCATTTATTTATGTCATATAGTTGAAATTGACAGCTGTCATTACTTAAGGTGCTGTATAATTACATATTTAACTGTTTTAATACTATCGTGACTGTTTACGACCAGAACTCAGCAAAAAAATACAATTTTGTACCAAAGTTATGCACGGGAAATCGTGACGTTATTGCACGCGATTCATCTTACATGGGGGGTTCCAGCACCGGAAGTTGATGCGGAAATCCTTGTCCCATATGCAAGACACGGTGGTCTAGAATGGTAGAGTAGATACACATCACGTCCTTGGCAGCTTTACACATAGACGTTATGTAGTACATGTTCTAATAGTGTTAATTCTCTGTGTTACCTATCTAACATCACGAGATTTGATACGCCAGTCTAGGTATATAAGTTTCCACTGCAGAGCCCGGGGCGCTCTCTCTTATACAAAGTCCATTGTGTATTAACTGTATATATTATCATATAGTTGTAGAGTATAATAAAATACTTAAACATTACATTTGTTCTATTTTTCTCTACAATACATATAACAACAAACAAACAAAACAATAAAACATCACACTGTTGATGTTAACGGAATATACCACATTTAAATCATTTTGATTTAAAGTCATTCTTTTACAACATTTCAGAACTATTTTTGAGACTCAGAGTAACATTCTTGACACCGTCTGCGTGCTTCTAAAATGTCTTTTTGTTTTTATATGATTACGCAAGTCGCGGTTGTCAGACCAGATAGTATTGGACATGTTATCCTGATGTATGTTTAAATATATAATACATAGTCAGCTGTTTAAATGCCTAAACCATATATTGTCATTTGAAATGTTTGATAGGGTTAATTTTACATAACAAACCAACTGACGCCAATTATGCACGTGTTTTTCTTTGAAATCACGTGTGAAATTTGGTGTTAGTATTGTACGTGATTTTAAACGGACGCACACATATTGTGTTTTTCCACATCTGGATGTACATATACAGGCTAACTCAAATAATAATTTTTTCACATGCACTCACAAATTGATTCAACTAAAGCTACATATAAAATAACACATTTATTTATTTATAAACTAAACAAGCTTCGTGTTTACATGACAAATGATTTCAGACCGTATTGTCACGTGTTGGAAAAGTCTAAAATTTCCTTTTTAAGTACAATACATTCAGAATAGAAAAAAAGGTGTATAATTACAAATAATTCTTAGATAGATCGTTAGACTGTTTTGCAAAATTGCCATTTACTAGTAAAATGCATTATATACGAGGGTATCACTATTGTTATATAAATGTCATTAGTACACAAGGAGCTTGCGTCAGTTAACCGCATAAATATATTAACACATCTACGGATTAAATGCCCTTTGCATTCCTTATTATTTAATAACGTTTTATATCCTTTTAAATGTCATAACACGTTCATTGAAAAAAACCAATATCACTTAAGAATGTCATTGTGTTTTTATAAATGTACATGTCCCTTTGTATGCGTTCAATAGTGTAGTATAGAAGCCTTGCCTATAGGTGGTTTCCTCGAGAAAGACGTATAATACAAATATTAAATATAATATACATATTGAATATTATAAACATATTTGTGAAATGACATTTGCTTATGAAGGAGCTGTTATATTTTTACCTGTAGTTTTGTTTCCATGTTGTAGAAACCGATTACGTTTGGAGTCTATTTAACTAGCTGAACTTTATTTGGGTACATTAACTGTGAACCAATGTTGTGTATTTAATGCAAAAATCTTGGTTGGCTTGTTTAGTTAAACAATACATAAAGTGGGCGATTGAAAATTTATTTAGCCTGATTTAACTTTGGTATCAGTTAACGCTTACATTTATTATAGAGCTGTATAAACTCACAGTGGTTTCAGCAAACAAAATGATGTATTTTTAAGTGTTTGCGTACGTCATTGTTTAGTATTAGGTCCTATGAGATCATTGATGTGTTGTTTGAGTTTGAAAATAGAGTTTTGCTTATGCACTAGGGGCCGTTGATTGTGTGGCCATTTTAACAATTTATATTGGCAATTATGCACAACTTCAATAAACTGATGCTATTTTTCCCACGCAAATTATACTTTTGAGGGACTTTCTGTATTCTTTTTTAAATATTGCTTTTATTAAACTACGTCTATATAATGTCGCCCCGTACTGCATCACCCCTTTCTTAGAATACAACTACATGTATACAACATACAGCAACATATACTCATTTGTGTATACATATCATTAAATGAACAATTGTTTTCTTTCTTTACCATTTTCTTTTTTACTTAGTATATAATAAAGTTAACGTACACCTACGACAATTGCAAAGTAAAAAAACCTCCATAATGTAATGCGTGTAGTTACACTGGCCAACACTGAGTTCGGTACCAAAACGTTGCACAGTCACGGTCCCTATCTAAATCAAGCTCCTTTGCTTGAAACGCGTTACGACCATTACCTTATCAATACGGCTCGCAATTATTTATCACAATCTCATCTCTCCAACAATCTCATTACAACCTTCTACAGCACTCTACAAGTATCATATTATATCTTATGACATTATATCGACGCGGACGAGATTAAATCATTACTATGTCTAAGTAAATTCATGTTATTCGATATGTTAACCCCAAAGCTAAGTTTATTTATATTGGAACGGCTCATCAAAAGGATGACGAAGCGATGGCGATGATGTTCCTGTCAGTGCCTTTATCAAAGATAATATTGATTCGATTCTCACAGTTTTGCGTTTTTCTTTATTTAGAGTATTTGCATAATATGGCAAACAATATAAAATACAAAAGTATTCATGTCATATTTTCAAATCTTAAGAGACTGATGTGACCAAACCCGTCGCGACATCGTTTGACCCAGGTGTCCAAACCAAGACGCATCGGGCTGTATACCGGGATAGCGTGAACAAGGCTTTACGAATCCTCCCGGTTCATCCCGGCCAGGCAGCAATTCACCGGGATACACTGGGGTTTACCCCGGGACAGCGTGAACTATGCTTGTAGATAAAAGCCACGTCCGGCGCTTCCATTCACAAACCATATCGCTTCAAATTTTATTATCTGTGTCAAACGACCAATTTAAGCAGAATGTTAATTAAGTTGCAAATCTATTTATTATTCCACGAAACGTACCGTTTTATTATATCTTTTATAATAATTAAAAGTAATACTATAAATATACAAATGTATACACAGTATATAGTATCGCCTGAATGCTAAAATCCTGTCTCAGGTTATGATCATTTTCGTCTCTAAGAACTTCTTGTTATGTTCTATCAGGTCAAACATGCTTAAATAAATAAAAGCAACTGACCTCCAGAATATACTAGAAAATCATTATTTCAAAATATCTCTTGCAATACACATAATAGTTGTTAGAAATCAAAATAACAGTTAAAACGTCCACATTTTCACTTTCTTGCATTGAAAACAGTCAATTCGCTTTTCTGCTATCGGGATATTCCTTCTAGACATAACGGCTACTGCGTTAGTAACGCAGTAGATTATGCAAAGAAAACGATGTTTTACCAACGATTCTGCCAACGGTTTCACTTGAATTATGGGGTCATTAATAATAGATGTCTTCACTGAACATAAATTGAACAGTATTTACCGTTCATTTTATTATTGCTTTCATTTTTTTAAGAAATCTGAAGGTCAGCTGCTTTAAGCGTTTTCTGGCGTGATGGTTGTTATAGGGTTTGGGATTTTGAAAATTAGTTTTAAATTAGACTGTTAGTAATATATAATGATTTTTGGTGAAAACGTGAACGACGAATTTTAGGAGCACAACCATCGCGAGCTCATGGAAGCCCTCCTCACGCCATAGTCGGATGTCAACAACAAACATACACGTCAATGTGACTTAGAAATCGTTCCAATGGAACAGTGCAGCAAAACACAATCACAAGACGTTTGTTGTTGTATAATGGCAAACAGCATCATTTAAAATTCTTCTAATAACGAGTAATAACTTAGAGAATGTGTTTTGCCACTAACATACTACTTTTTTTAATGTTACATGAGTTATGGTTCTGTTTGATTTATTTAAGCAAGATCAACGAAGGCCTCATTGTCCTGATTTATATGCCCGTTTACTATTTGCAACACGATAATCACATTTTAAATTGTCAAGACTATCTATAACGTTTTCAATTCCAGAAATAAACACAGATTTAGTTTCATCCTTTGCCCATGTATATACTAGCTGAACAGATGTTTTGTACTAAAATACGTCAAACTGCATTTATTGTTAAAGATGGTAGGTCTGTATCTTTATACCCTTATAATCGGTCACAAACCTTGCAATATGTTAAGTATATCAATAAACATTGCAAAAGAAATTGCAAAATCTTATGACAACAATGTGTTTTTGGACAAAAAAGTAAAAACACAACAACAACAAAACAAAAAATCGATATAAAAACCCTTGCCCGAGCAGGAAATTTAACCCGGGAACGCTCGAACCCAAAGCGGATGCGTTAAGTCTACACCACCTAGTCAACTGAGAGTAACGACTGTAGTTAATTTTAACCTAAAAGATACAGGCATTACATATTAAAAAGAGATACATTTCTTTCATTATTTTTCATGACATAACACTTTGTCAATTATACTATCTTGTAAATCTCGCATGAAGATAAAATACTATTCTGGTGTGCGTTTGTCATAAAGTAGTGAATTC
>Ga0224511_10002527_pt1 | contig 12414 bp, 3 predicted proteins | sample SF_May12_sed_USG_2_FD_169988 | JGI IMG/M metagenome (GOLD analysis project Ga0224511, IMG submission 169988) | Sediment microbial communities from San Francisco Bay, California, United States - SF_May12_sed_USGS_8_1 | ecosystem: Environmental > Aquatic > Marine > Sediment | place: USA... | reverse complement strand
AGTGAATTTTCTCAATTAAATGATTTTCTGTTGATTTGTTTACGCTGGCAATCAATGGTATAATGATCGCCCTTTATAACGGCGTGGTTAATAACTATGAGAGAATAAATATCAATGCGTCAATCAATTTACCTTCGGAGTGAGTTTTGAATGTTTTAATTATTATAATTACTTCTTCATTCTGCATGATTTTTTATTTATTAACTTTCTAATTTTGTATGACGGCATATGATAGTAAAAGACGCGTGTCAGTAAACAAATATTACAGTTATTAACTAATTTATTTCTATTAATATATTTATATTTTTTTAATATGTGTCAATCAAATTACTTTTGGTCAATATATTAATAGGAATAATGAATTTGTATATGTTTTTAATTAACTTTATTAATTTTGATTTCATGTGTTTTTATTAATTCATCCGCTTTATATATTAAGACGACTTATACGATCAAACAGGACATTTAAATGAACATGAATTATACGATTAAACTAAAACTATTTTATATCCTTACACATGCTTTGTCTGTAAATTGCGACACCATTATTTAACATTTTACAATTATTTAGTAGTAAATCCTTCTTGCAAAAAAATGAAAAAACTGCCAATTGTATTTTTTATGTTAAATATGAGCAAAAAATGCATAAATATCTAGACGCCATTTGTCAATATAAGTTACCTTGGTGGTTGTGAGGTAAACGCTTTCAAAGTTCCCGGGTTCGATCACTAAGTAAGAACATGTCGTTTTAAGTTGCGTTGTTTATAGTTATTTTGTTTTTGTTTTGTTTTTGTCGTTGTTGTTGTTGATGTTGATGGTATGTTGCTGTAGTAGGGACCTCGGTCTATTTACGATCAGGCATCTCATGCTTAGTATGTTGTATCATTTAACTGTTTTCCAATATCTATCAGTTACGTAACGCTTTGTAAAATGCATTGATACACATAATTTTGCTTTATCATGGATAACCATACGTTGAACATTAGACAGCATGTCTGAACAAAGAGTCATTTAAATGACATTTTATTTTGGGATATATTCATAGAAACGCACTCAAACATGAGGGCGTGTCGATATGTATTATGATTTAAAATGATTCGCGGAAAATCTGATATAGCTTTTCAAGATATAAATGTATAAGACAAGTTTATTAGCTGATATTATCTGAGAAACATGTTTTGTTTTATTTTTAAAAAGAGGTCAGCTAAATGTGATTTCAGAAAACAAGGTATATTATATCAGGGTTGGGAAAATGTAAAACAAATAATAAGTTGTATGCACATGATGTGGCTGGGTTTATTTAATAAAGTATTTGTTCCTTGATAAGTTGCAGTTCAGAAAATGCAGTTTTGTAGATTACAATTTTACGTGGAACAACTGTTTTGCAATACTTAATAGAATGTTATTTGTTAAGTTGTTGATAAAGCTTTGTAGTGGAAAACAATAAAAAATGTAAACACTTTTAAACTCTACTACATAGCATCATGAACTGTTTAGCATTTGTTCAGCGACGTTTGCTAAACAGATCCATTTAAAACTAAAATTCGCACTTCACATCATTAATGCAGGTGTTCTTATGATTCGGCCAACAAATATGTGAATACTGTCTTCACTATTAAAATATCGAACCACACTATGGTTGGGTAATGAAACAAGGTATGACTTTCAAAGATGGATACAGCATATTAAAATGTGTCACTTAGAATATATGTGTTGCAAGCGATACACCAGTGTGTTCTTGCTCAATGTTTAACGTGTGAAACATAAATGGTGTCTCCGATAAAGCCAAACGTTTAGTTAAAAAGGCAAACTCAATCAGATGTATAAACATTTTATAATATATCTTCAACCATGACGTACATATATCGACATACACAAAGGCATATTGCTTTTAATGTAACACGTAACTTATGTTAAAATATTATTTATAGGCAATGCGCTGTGCACATAAATCTACGTCAGACTCTTGAGCTTGTTATGTAATGAATATAATTATAAGCTGTTAAGAAAAGCGGCTGAAGAAACCCAGACGAAAATTCAAGTTTGAAACACACCATATGGCACAATGGAACGCAGGAAGGAGAGAAAGTTTAATTACACTGAAGTATTCAAAACATATTAAACCACGAGCGTTCTATTAATCTGTGAAAGTGTTCCGGGGCTAATTGTGCATATTTTTTTTAGCTAGTCGCTTTTTTGTAATAGTTGCTTGTTCGACTTTTAAGTTTTAAAAACTAATGCTCATTTGCGGTTTGCTGAACGACTGGGCCTTTCAGATTGTTATTCCGTGACTGCATTTCTTTGTAAGTTAGCCCGAATTATAATTTAATATTTAATATTTAATATTTAATATATATCAATATTATTCAAACATTTGTACAATTAACATCTTATCTCTAGTCACGCAATTCTATGCCGACTACTGCTTTGGTTTTAGACGGTATAAGCTGACAGGTTTTCATATGAAAAAAACTTAAGTTAGTTTAAATAAACACCACTGATATAAACACGCCATTTAATGTTATTTCTTGCATTCTAAGAAAATATTATCAAATAAGTCAGGACAAAATAGATATCTTAAGTGCTATTTATGAGCACCAAACCATATTGTTTATTTTTGTAGTTTTTAAGATCATGGTTTTAAAATGAAGTTTTAAATTACTTGTTCATAGTTTCAAAACAAGCTGTTTAAAATGAGCAATCTGATTGTATGAACAATTAGAGGAACAACTGAAAACATCTGTGAAAAAGGGAAAATCCCATGGAGACATCATTAATAGCATGGGAAAAATGGTAGTCTCGATTTTATTGAAGCTGTTCGGCGGTAAAGAAAGATGGCATACCACTGACGCCACCCCTAGCGAATGAGCGAAACTCTATATTCAAATGTTAACAGCATACAATCCATGACCCCAGAGCAACCCACATTTGTATCAGATATGCCTATTAGGAAATCAAAATTAAACTGATGAAAGTGAATGCCCTCAGGAAGCAAAGCCTGCACGAGAAAACAGCAGCCTCGGTTTTATTAAAGTTGTTCATCAATGGTAATGAATAATGCCACACCACTGACGCCCCCAAGCGTATAAGCGGAATTCTATTTTCAAATGTAAATAACATGCGATGTACATTCCATTATCAGAGAAACAAGCATGTGTATCAGTTATGCCTATTAGCATATTAGTCTTGAATGTTTTTTTCTTCTTTCCGATTAAATCTATTTTCTTTTAATACTGACTTAAACATTCATTAAAATGAAGCCAAGGTTATCTTTATGTTGCCATGAGTTATGGTAAACGTTAATACATAATGATACTTTTGAATCTGATAAAAGTGGTATGGTAATTTTATTCGTCCTTTAAGAGATGCGAGCTGATATTTTTAAGTCCAACCTGCTGTTTAAACTAGATATGGATACGATCACGACATATAAATATTGTATATTTGTTACAAAACAGAGTAGCTTTTTTCAAATCGCTTACAAGAAAAAACACCCCATATTTTGCAAAGGTCAAGGCTGTGTAATTGACCTAAAACGGATGTATCCATATTCTTTTGGTAATAATAAGATACTGCACTGCTAAAAAATTTTTTTACGCTAAGTACTTAATATAATTGTCTAATTTTACAGTATAATAATATGATGAAGAATACAAAGGTATGTTTAACTAAATGCAATGTAATGTATACATATAATAGAACCATTGCTGGCCATAATCTATATAATATGTTTGTCTTAACAAAAGAATACAGTAAGAATTTCACCACAGGGAAGTTGCTAACAATAGAACACATGAAAATGATGTTGTGGTTAAATATATTCATATTTAACAAAACACTGTTATAAATCAGTTTTATAGATATATCAGTTGTATGAAATCTCAATATGAGCGTCCATGCTTTCCCTATCAATGAAATCCAATGAACGTATCGCAAACATGCCGTACTGTATCGTGTTTGTAATGAAGATAATTATAGCAAACATCCGTTTGTCAGTGATAAGAGTGTTTTATTGGCCCAATTATTGTTCCTGCTATCTCAAATACAAACTGCAGATGCATCGCAGACTTTCTCTTCAAAGCATTTTAATCATTGATTAGATTTGTGATTTAAATCGTAGGGCAATACTTTCATTGTTGTTTTTGTTTCTAAAAAGTGAAGTAGTTTTTAAGAGTCGGAAGTTTCTTTCCACTTATACATCATCATTCTAGCAAACAAACATAAGTTTTTTTATATCTTAAGACGAACACAAATATCAATGTTTTTTGTGTACCAGCTTGAAACAAATTAGGAAGACAAAGTCAGGTTTCGGTAGAAACTGTAGAATCGCTCATAGTTACAAAAAAGTAATGGATTACTCGCGGATATCTTTTTATTTTATTGGCCATTTTAAATCACTTGAAAGCGGCGTCTATTAGTATATTATATTTATGTATCAATTTCTACACCACTCGCAAAATAAGGATTAAGCTCGGGTAATTATTTCGTTAAGTGTTATATATTTAATTGTTATAATATGTTTTTTCGTCAATGTGTCAGTTGATGTTTTGTCCGCAGTTTCTAATTTAGCCAGCTATTTTTAATACATAGTTGTAAATTACCAACTAATATCTAATGTAGCTAATAAACACACAAGGAAGAATTATTTAATGACAGATTCTTAAATATACCAAAATAATAATGTTTTATATGTCTTTATATTTTAATATGTCAGAGGAAAACAGCTTGGCACAAAATATGTAATTTCACCAACGTCGGATAAAGTATACCCAATATTTCGTCCTCTCTTTACATCGCTTCTTACGTTGGAGAAAAACGTGACTGTGTAACCATCTGTTCGAATAAATGACATAGCACATCAACATCTAAATCCAGTTAAAGTCTTAAAACAAATCGGCATGCAAGATAATCTGGCAGCCACGTTCATTATTGACTAGACTCCAAGATATGATGTTATTTTAAATACCCATTCTGAATTGAACCATAAATACACAGCTCTCCAAAGTTTCCTTCACACTTACGATTGCATCCGGGTTTTTTTAATCGTGTTCCTTTCTTTTCCTGACCAAACTGTCATTTCTTTAACCCTTTTAATTTCCTTCAAGAGTTTTACAATGTTTATAGCTCGGGATGATTTAAGTGTAATTGTTTTATTAACATCTGTAAAATCAGTTGTATGCAACTTGAAATGTGGAGGAACTTTTGGAGGGCAGTGTATTTGTATTGGTTATAACGTTGAAATAACGTATAATGTAATGTAATACCGCCGTAACACTGAACTGCTAAAGTTCCTTTACAATTACGATTTCAACCGGGGTTGTTGTTGTTGTTGCTGCTTTTCTGCTGCTGATGATTTTGAAGCTGCTCGTTTAAAATCGTTGTTTTTTCGAGCATTTGTTAAGAATACTCCTAAAGAGAGATGAAACTTATTTAGTGGGGTTTTGAAATTGTTTGTTCCAATGATGCATTTTGGTACATGCCGTTATGTACTATACATAAATTTAAATGACCATTTTGAAGAAATACTTTCGTTTTTGGAACGATAACAAACGGAACATTGATACTTCCATTCTGCATTTAAAGACATATTTTGTTTTCAATATTTAAACTAACCGCAACAGATGTAAAGTATATAAGCTATAATGACAACATACTCAACATATTTGAGACTCAGTAATGAACAATTTCAATTTCCACAGATATAAATCAAGCAATCCCCTTATTACTGACCAACGAAGCAAATACAAGTGTGTTGCAAGCACGAATTCCTCTTTTGCCGCTACAAAAACCCGTGCAAACACATTTCTGAATGAAAAGGAAAACAATTTGCAATTCAAATGCGCCCACAATTAGACTCTGCACAGACCAGGAAGCCAAAATCTGGATAATTGTTACCGGGCAGTCAGAGCGCCTAATTCTAATTCAGACGGACAGGTTTTCAGCTAAATAATCTACTATAAATCCGGTCCAGCGGTGGTTTAGCATCAATTTGACATTACGGTGCTAACCTAATATTCTCTAATAGCACACGCCAGCCTATAGAAACATTTTGGAATTGGCGGTGACCGGTCATACTATTGGTACTCTCTTTTGTGTGCTTAAAATATGAAGTAAAGTATCTTTTTGACTATCTATGTGTTTGAAAACGATAGTAATCAATTTAAGTCCCCTTCAATACATCTGAGAAAACGGGGGATATATCAGCCTCGGTTTTATTGAAGCTGTTCATCAATGGTAATGAAAGATGCCACACCACTGATGCCCCCTTGCATATACACTATCTGATCACAGATAACTAGAAAAAAATCCAGGACTATGTACAATATTGACTAAAATAGTTAATTGTAAACTTCGTACCTATGAGAAATGGTTTCATTTTATCACATATTACTGATCTAGCTAATCAATGCCACTAGAAAACTTTGTATCGGCTTGTCTAAGAATAATGGCGGGCTTATACATCATATATAAATGTGTACTTGTACGTGTATGCAAATTATTTTTCCAACTGACATGTACACAGCAGACATCAACCAAAAGCTCAGACATAATTATCAATTTAAAACATAACCATATTCCTTGCCGTTAATATATTTTCATTAATCTTGTAATGTTAAAATCAATCATTTATGTAAGAATGTGATTTGTTGTATTAAAAATGTTATATCTATGCAAATACAGAGTTTTTCCTTAATAAAACAACCCGTTGAATAGCATGCAAAGACATAAATCTTGGCCCCATTGGGTTCACATAACATAACAGACTAGATTTGTTTATAGCTAACAAAAACGTTCTGTATGGATAACCAGTTACTAGTGGAAAAAACATGTTTGATTATTATTCTTTTACTCAAAGCTTGTGATTTTGAATGAAACATAATAATACACATTTAACCTTAAAATTGGTCTTGTATTTTTGTAAATTGCTCACCAATTTCCATAAATTCTATAGAAAATTAAAAATGATATTGGATTTACATGAAAACCATATGCTTTAAACTTGACGTTAGCAACGTTTGCCTTTTTTAATTATGCGTGTAATAAAGAACGTTATAATTATTCTGATTCAACAACATTGCCCATAATCAAAATATAAATTTAAATATAAACATTGAACGTATGACATTGTTATCTTTGTTTCTCCAATTACCGATTAGATCAATTAAACGTATTTAAAGGGTTTGTATGCAAGTGTAAGGTTCATGGCATGTTAATCAGTCGCAAGAACCCTAAATTCTCCTTTCTGTACTTTTCTTTTGTTCATGTGACAAGGGTCATCACAAACAGAAAGTACGCTTTAGTTTGTATTGATTGGATTACCCCATGCCAGTCGTGATCCTAAATGGATTAAATTGACCATGTAATGTTATAAATTCATGATTGTCAGTTGGGAAGGTGTCCAATGTACTTAAGTCGCATTTAACATCAACACAAACTTCATCCAAGAAATTGACAACTCCATAAATTTTAGCCTAGCCCTTATATATTACGCTGACGTGACTTTATCGTCAAGTCGCTGGTTGTGTAAACATCGGTCATTTGAGTGCAAATGTGCTATGTTATAAAATAAATGTTATATCTATGTAAATACCGAATTGCCAATACAACTGTCCATTGAATAACATGAAAATACATAAATTATAGCCCCATAGGAATTATTTAATCGGATGAGAAAATGAGTTTATTGCTTGAATATCAGTTTGTCTGGCTTAAGCAGTAACAACTGTACACGCCCTGTCGAAATAAGAAACAAACACATTTGTCAATAAAACGATATTTGAAAATCATGAGTTTGTTTTAATAATCAGGCAACCTTTACATAAAAACCACGCGTGTGTAAATGACAGACTAGCTGATGTACAGTCGGAAACATATTTTCAAACATTCGGATATTCAAGTAATTATGTAACTTTGAAGTTAATAACATGCAATAGCTATGCATGTGTAAATGTCAGCAATAGTTGATGTTCAATTGTTTGCATACATCTATACGTATAATAAACGCGAACCTAGGTATTGACAATATAAAGCCGACATATATTATTTATCACATATAATATATCAGGAGTGCATGCATCCGTCATTCAGATCCCATTGTGAATAGAAAACCACAGTTGTGCAATGAAAAGCCATATACGATTTAGGCAAAAAGTTGTCAATGCCACAAGAAAAATCGTAGAAAGAAAGTACAAATAGTACTTGTTAAATAGACTATACGTTTAACAGAACACTGTGAGTTTACCTAACAATGTCGATAGCAGACCAACACTTGCAAAGGCACACAGTTACGCATACGTTTATCTTCCTCAAAAAGTGTGTAATGCATAGCTATTGGCAATGGAACATTTGAAAGTCTATTTGCATCGTCGAGATAAACAACGACTCCAAACAAGACTCTTGATTAAATGATGCAAATGTAATTTTTCCGCACAATTTGGAACAACACGAAATTAATTCAGCGTAATTTGACCCTTGTTATTAGGACAGCAGCATCAATTGTAATAAGCTGCTTAGATTTTGTTACGGTAGATGATAAATACGCGATAAGTCTAACTAGCTAATGCCATTTACGGGACACTATACCAGTCCGGTATGTCCAATTCTACAAGTATCTGCATACATTCATATACATCTTACCTTTAAGATAATAACGACATCTCAATTTTCTACTCTAAGACCGTATATACAATTAACTTACCTATTTTGTCAAAAGCGAAACAGCAACAGCATATGAAAAAGAAAAGAATTGCGTAACAGATAAAAATCAACATAACTATGGTATACGCTTTAGAAGTATGTGACTTATTGTTGAATACTATTTAACATTTCAAAACTACATGTGTCTTAATGTGACGTTCCCTTTCATCAATTTAATTTTGCATACGTATGTGTTTGTTAACCCAATTTCACTGTCTACATTTCAAAGCTACTAAACAGTTAATCTATTAAAACACATATTGTCGACATTGAAATCATATTTCTGTAAATTGTAGCCCGTAGTTTGATATAAGGGGCATTGGCATATCATGTATAACAAGTCCATGGGGACCGCCTGAATTAGGTTTATATAGAAACAGGCGTGTGGGCATGACTTTGATAAAGTCCCCGAAAATTTACACATTGAAATGTAAATTGTACGTGGTTTTATAAATTCAATGAATACACTTCATTATAAATAGACACTTCTTAAACTATCGTAAAATACATAGTATAAATGTATGACTGGTGGTTGAACTTGACTTATAAAGGATTGGAAGGCAATGTAGTTCAATGCAAATCGTATTCTTCAATCATTTTAATAGTAAATAAATGAGTCACAAACCAAGTGACTCGTATTCAGAGCTAAAGTACAAAACGCTCATAAATAGCAATCAGACACTCATTCATTTCCTAGCGTTAAACTTTTTAAATTAAACTGAGCAAAGGTAAAGCCCACAGGAAGCATAGCCAGCATGGGTAAACAGCAGCCTCGGTATTATTAAAGCTGTCCATCAGTGGTAATTAAATGTGCAACACCGCTGACGCCCTAAAAACCAATCTTGTGCATGAAGAATACATAGAGAAATGTGTTTGTTTTAGTAGAATAACACATAAGGTTTTATCGGATTGTTTCCGAGGCCGATTTTGTCACGAGAGGCGAATAAATAAAACGCAGCTTTTATCACAGGGACCCATATATCCATTTAAATGATATTAAAAAGTGTTTTGACATTTTAAAGGGAATTAATGTTTCAATTTATCCTCATTAATGTTGAGAACCCGTAATAAGATATTTCAGTAAATGGCATTTGACAGTTTAGGCGAATATATAGAACTAGAGCCGTCGTTATATTTTATCTAACACATTGTCCTCTCATGTTTATCACTGACAATTAAAACTAATAATACCAAATAGGTAGACATTTCAATTACATAGCATGCAATATTAGTTAGTGGTTTAGCGCATACTTGCCTGCATTTTATTAACTACAACATGTTTTCGTTCATATAATATGGGTGCTAAAATGATATATGTTGCAACCATATCTAGCCTTCTAAAAATACGATAACGTATATAATTATAAACGAATAACTATGGTCTATGGGCAATAACAATTCCAACTAAGCGCCATTGTGTTTCTCTTTATTGTACCTAAATGACCCTATTTTCGGTTTTCAGTCTACATGTGTTGCTGATTTTGATATTAAAGTGAATACGGTATTTTAGGTAAACACTTGTTTTATAAAAATAAATTTAAGTGAATAAAAGTAGTGTTAGATCAAGTGTACGAATATACTAGTTGTGTATTTGTAAGAGAAATACGGATTAAAACACCTACTTCTAACATGCAATAATCATTAACACAACATATCTAGTAAACCGTACATACGTCCACTACAAACAATAACAACGTTGGTTATATGTTATCAGTCTACTTGGTGCATACTTGTGCTATTAAATGATATGGGACATCGAATAGATCATGCTGTGTCCAATAACATCGTAATATGATGTGGTTTCCTTGAAGTTGGAATGAACATGTTCGGCTGTGGGATGATGTTTTCTTTCCTTTATACAAATAATTCACTTCCTAATGTATAAACATGGTTATACTCTGATAAGACAACACCATGTGTGGGTGCAGTTAAACATAGTTTCTGCATGTATTGAAACAGTTATAATATAAATTGAGGAGATGTTCAAAGATAGACTGTTGTAAACAATGTAGACATGTTAAGCTTAAGGGCATCATGACAAATTGGCCCGTACAAAACCAAACACACAGAACAACACAAAAACACGTTAACACCAAGACGCAACAGAAATGCAGGAAAAAAAACTTTTGTGTGCTTAACGTTTTAAGCTTTTGAGATATGTTTTGATAAAGAGACAACACATGTATACTTTCCCCGAATAATCAAAGTATTGTTTTAAGTAATATGTGCAACTTAAATTTGTTCCCGAGATATATGGCATTAAATGATGTATCATTCATAACACAACTTACGCATATTAAGAGTGTGTTGGCAGCAGCGTGTGTTTTATTGTTAAGCCTAAACCAAATACGGTCTGCCAGTCTGTGTCATACATGTATCCATAATTATAAGGCAGATTCCAATTGTTGATTTGTTTGATATGCGACACTTTGAGTGGTCTGTAAAGCAATGAGAAGTGCTCATATATATGCATCGCCAATGCAGACTAATAACATTTTATAATATAATGTTCCAAATGCATTAGCTAGGATCTACAATTGTATTAAATTTAAACCATATTTGATTACAAGTATGTGTATTATGATTGCGGTAATACATTACTACCAATAATAGCAAACATTGTTAATTTTGCATAAACGGCTGTCAATGTTGAAGAATATCATGTTTAAAACGCATTAGCTCGAGTGAAACAACACAATGGCTCTCAATAACTCAATCTCAAATAATTTAAAATGATGCAAAAACAGAACTAAATAATTAATCGACTTGCTCCCCAACACTATAATGCTATCGACATGCCATGTGTCATTAGGTATCCCCATAGCCCCTCGATTGAAATATCAACAGCCCACCAAACTGGCGTTTAGACGGGATTTGTTTGACGGACCGTTGTTGTGTTTACTAGTCTATACATTTGTATAGTCTATGTCATATCTATTCCAACACCATCTAGTTCAATAGTTGGTCAGTAACATCTTGATTGAGCAATATGTATTTGCTATTATACTAATTAGAAAGCCAAGCGCTACATTATCTGTTTTATGTCAGATATGTTGATAGGTCAATTACAGTGAACAGGAGCTACAAGAATATATCAGTGTTAAAGTAAATACATTGTATTGCACGTTTGCGAAAGTCGTGGTTATTGAGCAGCGTTTTATGAAAGTGTGCGTGAATTGTTTAATTAACAGACATCATTAATCAAATGAAAATGAAAATAACATTGTCGTTTACTCTGTCTGGAATATTGCTAAGCGTTGTGACAAACTATTATTGATGAAGACTTCTCGCAAGTGAGAAAAACTGCAAACTATCCATCATAGACTGTCAACTCATTGCTGACGCTTTTCATAAAAATACCAGTAAATAGTCTTGATATTTGGTCACGAAACTTCTTAAAATGTGATCTTTGTTCTAAGGTAAAAGGCTTATCATGTTTTAGTTTTTGAAATTATTTAAAAGACAATATAGAACTCAAATAAAAAAGGTAACATTTACATTCAAATCTTGTTTTACAGCATATTGCTTGCAATCACAAAAATAGCCGACTTAAGTTATCGTTCCTGTGGTAATAATAATCAGCAACATTGTCTGTTACCTTACTTGTGTATCGCAATTACATGGAGATAATGGACCGTTCCGCAACTGTCAATCATGATCATTTATAACAGTACATGGTCATTTTTAATCCAATAGATTAGGATTATATTGTCAGGT
>Ga0224511_10002526_pt1 | contig 12414 bp, 3 predicted proteins | sample SF_May12_sed_USG_2_FD_169988 | JGI IMG/M metagenome (GOLD analysis project Ga0224511, IMG submission 169988) | Sediment microbial communities from San Francisco Bay, California, United States - SF_May12_sed_USGS_8_1 | ecosystem: Environmental > Aquatic > Marine > Sediment | place: USA... | reverse complement strand
ATGCGCTAGGGGGCGTCAGTGGTGTGGCATCATTCATTACTACTGATGAACAGCTTCAATAAAACCGAGGCTGCTATTTTCTCGTGCAGGCTATGCTTCCTGAGGGCTTTCCCTTTCATCAGTTTAAAACATAGTACTTTGCACTCAAATCTCGCACACAGAAGCTTAAAGCCAAACTAAAAATGTTGTCATATTGCCGTGCCTAACATACAATGTTAGCTTTAATAACTTCACAAAGACAAACGTAATTATAGTGTTTTCCCATTTATCGTTCTATAAATTGCCTTGTTAGCAAGACCCCGTTTTGTATACATTTTGGTTTCCCCGTTTAATATCAAATCTTATTATTCTGCGTGTAATCAAAAAGGAAATATATCAGTTTTGCTCCGGTATTCAAAGTAGAACTGGCTGCCGACTCCAACCTACAACGTAGGAAATAACATATATGTTTCCAGTTATGAAACAAGGAGAGCTGAAATATAAACAACTGCAATGACTGCCTGGTTTGAAATATAATGAAAATTTGCAATCTGATCTAAATGTATGATAACAGTCAAATATTAAAAAATACTTTGTGTTTGTTTGTATAAATATAAGGTGAATTATATTTACGACGTTTGCCTTATTCGCGGTTATAAAATTAAGGATTAAAAAGTTGGAACACCATTTAATTAAAACGAACTATATTTACTCACCGTGCAATACATGTTCTTTGCAAATGTATACTAAATCGTATTACTTAACTAATTATAAGCCTTATACAGAGTCGTGTATGTTTTTATCAACCAAGCATGCCAATGTCCCATTTACTTGTCTCGTTATGCCCAAGATCTACAAGGCGCGATACCACTTATTGTATGCTAATATAAATGGAGGAGATGTTCAAAGAAAACATGTTGTAAACAATGTGGACAAGTCAAGTTTATGGGCACCATGACAAAATGGCCCGTACAAAAACACACAGAACATCACAAAACACGGAGTAAACAAGGACGCAACAGACATAAAGAAATAACTATTTTTTGTGTTTTTCGATTTTTCTGTTTTTTTATTTTCAATTTTCAATTACTTAAAGGACTTCTCCAGAAAATGTTGAATTACCGCCTTGGTACGGTCAATGAAAATCATTGGGGGTTTAAACCAGTTTTCCGCTCCTGAAAACCGTTCTGTTGAGAGCCATTTGTTTGTGTTAATTTCAGGATGTCGCTATGAAAATTATCCGTAAGATCTATGTTGTTCAATACATTAAGCAGTAAGCAGAGAGAGACTTGTTCATGTCATATGTATATAATATATTGTTGAGACATACCCATTAAGTCAATTTTTAAACTACATATTGGACAAAACATCGACTTACTTTAAATGGATATGGTTTCAGTAGCGTTTGTAGCTGAGATGGGTTTCAGAACACAGGTTAATTGAATTAATGTTTGTGATAGTGACAAGTATCACCTTCGTACATTTATGCGGTTAAAACATATGGCAAACACTCCAACGTGACACATTCAGATCGGATTATTCCTTTACTCATTGTTAAAAGAACACATTTACATTTTCCGCACATTAAATTGGTTACATTGATTATTTCAACTGCGGCATGCTAACCTACTTGAACCGTTTTTCTAGAAAGCTTATCTGACCTGTACCGACAGCATAAAGTTAATAACAGTTTTTTTAACTATATAATGGTCATACACCATTAAAGATTTATTTTATGGTACATACCTTCTTTTATTCTTTACGGTGGAACAAACTTATATTTCACTGTTCGTCTATATTTTCACAACAGTAAAACATTAATTTACTTACTAAAACAACGTTACGTTTATAAAGCTGACATCATTACGTGATTGTTTCCCGCGCTATAACGTTTTGGGCTGTATCAGCCTAAAAGAAACAGGAAATGTGTTGATTTTGTTTGTGTAGGATTAAAAAACATTTTCACTTGTGATCATAGAAAATCGTATGTTTCATATCATATAACATTGTATTTTAATGTTGTTTGCTTATAAAATTATGCATAATGTTGTCCAATTTTAAATCATTGACTTCAATCTATACATTCAGTCGACTCGAGGGCCAAGTAGCATCGGACTCCGGTACAAGAGGCCTGGATTGGTTTTCCTTGTCCAACCATGATTTTTAGGTTGTTGTTGTTGTTGTTGTTGTTGTTTTTGCGTGTTTGTCATAAAACATTTTCATTCAATTTACAATGTTTTCAAGAAGTAAATTTAACATACACATGTTTGTGACCAATGAAAGGGAATCAGAATGTTAAGACATAACATCTTGAACGCTTTCCATAAATACGTATCGAACTGAATTTTTTACTGTTGCTTTCCGTATAGTTTGTTCTTGTTCCATGTTTAGTGTGTTCTCGTTCTATGTATTCTGTTTGTGCCATCTGTATTTGATTGTGCTGGTTATTTTATCAACGTTCCCTAAAACTAACTTTGTATTCTTTGTTTAATGAATGTCATTGTCTATACAACTCTAAGTACAACTCTAAATGTATACAGCTTTTATGTAAAATGTGTGTGACTACAGACTGATGTCTTCATTTATTTCGCCGATTTACATGTTCAACAATTTTTATTCTAACCAACGTGTTTTGTGCACATCGTTCTTATTTACCATATTACTGTTTCCACCAATCAATGCCCAGACAAAAATAATTGTTTTCGGGATATGTTTCATTTCACTTCAATCAATGTCACGTATATTTGCTTATTAAGTATTTGACTTTTTATGACAGTTCAAACAGTTAAAAGTTGAAGAATAGTTTATATAATAACATAATATGTATTATTGTCTTAAATTCCGTTTCACGCTTTATAATTAACAGATTAATCACATTTTAAAACATCATATTGATTTATTTTTTGCAACAATAAATTTCATGTCTATTTATATATTTTTTTTTTTTTGAGTTCCATTATTGTGTGTTCCATTTGTTGGAAACGTACTGATTACTGACCGTGTAAAGGAAAAACCTATTTCTTTAAGAAAAAACATATTGGTTGCATATTTGCGATTCACACATTATTTACTTAAAGGCACATTTGGAAACTCACTCTGACTACAAAATCTAATTACTTAAAAATGAATATTTGTTGCTGTGTCATGGTGGCAAAATCCCTAGGTTATTTGATTAAATGATTCAGTATGAAAACGCAGTATTTAAACAAACTGCACTGTACATTGGGAATTGCATTTAAACAATGTAATGTGGAAATAGGAATGCTCAATGGGTCAAATAGCACCAATGGAATGCGAAATGGGGTGGTTCATTGATGAAGTTAATTACGGCAACGCATCACAACTTAACCCAATAACGGACACAATGTTTGCGAACAAAGAACAAAGCAGCGTTTTAATATGTTATTTGTTCTTTTCAATGGGATTTCATGTCATGTTCAATTCACCCGAATTGTCGTTAAGCCATACAACTATTGGCAATGATGTATTTAAAGCTTATGGAGATAATCACTGTTTGTTTGGAAAAATGCGTTTTTCGTGCATTGCAGGGTGGTCATTGGTGGCAGTGTCACTGTTTTTGTTACCCTGTTAACTGTTATGTTTTGCATTCTAGTTATCATTATGAGTATGATCACTCATAAATTGCATTTGCGTGTTCTAATTGCTTTTTATAATCAGAAGGAGTTTATATTACAGCAATGCAGTTGTTGTTGATTTTCCCCTCAAAATATGCTTCCCTTATAATGCATTGATCCAAAGCTAGCTATAAACCATATAATCTGTTGATCTTAATACTAGATTACAGTGAGATTTCACCACAAACAAAGTGATAACAATAGTGCATATGCTTATGTTTGTGGTTAAATCTATTGTTATTTAAATTAATAGATTGGCTGAGGATCTATCAATTATTGGAATGTTGTTATCAAAAGTATATCTATTTCAAAACAACTTACTAACTGAACATACGATTTAGGGGTTGCAAATGTAATACTGTTTGATCGCACAACATTGTCCTGGTTTGTTTAGTCGGTAGCAACTGAGAATCCAACCGGACTCAAAATCTAGTGGTCAGAAGCTCGAGCCTCACTAGGAAACGCAAATTTCCATCTAGATGATTGATGCTAGCATTTGTGCTTAGTCTGGACCAGTTGTCTCTCACAACTGTCTCAGGTGTGGTAGCAATCAGTAGCTTGAATCGTGAAGAAGCTTTTACTGATGAACACTGAGTCGCTGGTTTGATTGTCTGACCGCCTAAATTGATCGGAAATCCATAGTAAAAAAATGCTGATAAAGCATGTCTGCTAGTGAATGGGATTAAACAAAAATTGCAGCAATTAATAATTATTATTGATATTTCCCTTCAATGCCAAGCAGTTATAAGTGTTCCATTTACTCAATACATAAATCCATTAATGGCCATAATCTGTATACAGTTATAATTTAACCACAATGTAGTTGATAACAATAGAACACATTGCAATGTGTGTGGTTAAATTTATTCATATGTCTGGTTCGGGATCTATCAATGTTAAGTGCAACCTTTTTAATTGGAAACAAACTTGCATTATAATGATATAAAATCAGACTAGTTTATACAAAACAAGGTCATATTTGCATATTCAAATAAGTAATACGCTATAAACATTAGTATATTTAAATAATTGGTAACATTAAAATGCATATTTTACTCATTTTCAAAATTAACAGAAGCTGAAGCAATGTTAAACAACACTAAACCACAAAATGCCCACAATTACACAATTACACCATTATCAGCGGAAGACTTACAAATGCAAAACAATAACGGCTCTTGACACGTTTAATCCAATTTAACTCAACTTTGTTGTTAATTCTGATATCCCGGGACATATTAATTTGGTCAGAAAGACCAAATAAATACACATATTACACAATAATGAAAAGATTTGTTTTACTGAATGTGCAAAATCCTATCTTCATCAAGCCAGGGAGGATTGAATGTCTGATATGGTCATTCCACAGAACAATGTGTCAGTGTTGATGTTCTTAAACTCGTTTCATCACATCCCCAGGGCAGCGTCTAATAAAAACATGGGTGGGTAAAGTGTTGTTTACTTTTCTGATTACTGGACACTACTTGTTTTGAAATCCGATGTGCAAGCTGACTTTAAGAGGAATCTGAATATTTATTTAGTCGTCTTTATTTGGTGAAACAGAGACAGGGTGTATTTTACTTTCCCTGCAAATCAACAACATTTTTTTGTTCTGATGGGTTGCCCATATATACGCTTTTATATAACATGTAATCGTTTATTTTAAATAGGGTTATCTCGTATCGAGGTCAAGTTCAACTACTACTTTTATGCTCATTTAATCGTATCTTGGTTTAAAAGAAAAAATATAAATAAGTGTGATGTATATTTTTCAACGAAAAACAAATAAAACGCACTTGATAATGGTTTTACACAAATGGGGACATATACGTAAACTTACAAAAGAAACAAGTTCAGTATGACACTGATTTGAATCATTCCCAGATATGAATTTTAATATATAAGTATTAATATATGGGTAATATCCCAGACACTGATTGCTGATACCCTCTTGTTATTAACCACACTGTTATGTGGTTATTCCAGTCGGAATTGTTTTGTGTCTGGATACTGACAGATGGAAATGAGTGTTTGTAAAGATATATTTTTAAGGACGAGGCTTTTGAGCCCTTATATATATTTCATTGTGTCATTGTTTTGTACATGTTGGGGCCATCAGTGTAGACTGAATAGTTTTTCTCTATGTCCAAAAACATCCATTTATAAAACGGATTTCTGTGATCAACATCGTTTAGTTGCTGTGATCAGAAATACAGAACGTTTCAAAATTGCCCTATTATTGGTCGTCGGCTATTGTATGCACACGTAACGGCTTTTGACACGACCAACTCAATTAAATCTTATTGAATCTGACTTTCCGAAAAATATTAGACTGGTCAGAAAGATACGTGAGTCTGGCAATAAGTGTTGCATAACATCAGTTCACCATTCAGCTTATTTAATGCTTACGCTGTTGGTTAGATCTTACTCTTGTATGAGTAAATATGCATAACAAGACTATGCGCCTGTCGATTATTTGATGCAAAATACTAAAACTGATATTAATAAAAATAAATGATTTGGTCAAATAAAACGTCGGAAGACTTTGCTAAAGAACTTATAAGGAAAATACATACTGAGAGATATATGTTATCCCTAAACAAGGAGGTAGTATCGAACTGTACCGAGATATTTACAAAGTGGTTTGGTGAATTTAAACATCCTTCATATCTCTTAAACGCAAGCAATATGTTTCCTTTGTGATTGATTTCGATAAGAGTTTAAGTACGCAGAAACAATCGAACACGTGTAATTTGTATCCCAGGGTCTTACTTCTAGCTCAACGTTTCTCATCGGCAAAACGGCTAAACGTGTGTTCATGCTTTATTAATAAAACAATAATTCAAAAGAAAAAATGGAATTGTAAAATAATTATTATATCTTCGTTATTGGTTTTCATTTACATGTCCATACACATTTTACCAATTTGGGATATGGTGATGTAGAAAACAATTTTTCGTATAAAAATATGCAAATTTCTTGAGAAACTTTAATTACACTTTAACTTATGGTCCTATGCTTTTGTAAAGATATTGACTGAGTTATAATGTTATAATTATAATCTATACATATGCACATTTATATAATGTGCATACCGTATGTTTAACTTATGTACATAAAAACAAAGTATATATGTAAACGTATTAGTATGTCATTGGCGAGATGTGTGTTAGATGCGCGAAAGGCACGACAAGTTGGAATATTAAAGACCATAATTAAATCTGGCGCTTCTAATTATTTTATTCACTGGACTGAAATATAGTGTTAAACACCGTACACTCCGCTACATACATGATACAAGGCTAATTACATGTATATTGAAAACAAAACTCCGGTTGTTATGTGCCATTCACATAGCCTAGTGTTGGTCAGTTCTAGTTATTTATTCGATGCGCATGGGAATTCCCCGCGGAAGATTGACGCGTAGGCTAACTTAACCAAAAACAGTGTAAATAGATCTAAGGTTGATATATAAAGTGAAACAGACAAGAAGGATCAGTAGTTTATTTCGAAGAACAGACAATCAAATCTGATGTATGTTGGCTAACCGCCTTTTGCGAATGGTAACAGTACAATGAGAAACCGATATGTTTTCCTAGTTTTCCTTTTACTAATTGTATCATTAGGCAGACCCCGTTGTGTACAAAGATAGATTTCCCCGTTTAATATCAAATCCATTACATTATTCTGCGTATAATAAACAGAGAGAATATATATCAGCTTTGTTTAGGTATTCAAATAAAACTGGCTGCTGACCCCAAACTACAATGTATAAATGATTTATCTGTTTTTATTGATTAAAGAAGAGATCAAATATAAACAACTGCATCGACTGCGTGGTTTGCAAAACAATATGATATATTTATGGATGTTAAATGTGAAATATTTTAACCAAGAACTGCTTTGTGTCTGGTTATCCAAATGTATTGGAAAGTACGTAACATGGTTTGCCCTTTTCGGGGTTTTAAGAACATTGAACAAATGTTGGAAGAGTTAAAATGATATATGTTTTACTTGTTGTGTCTAACATGTTCGAAGGAAATAAATTGTTCACATCGTAAACATATAACTAAACATTTAGGTAAAATACCCCTATATAAGATATGCTATACCAATAGTTATCAAACATCGATTTAGTTTTCAACCAAATACGCAAATGTCCCATTTACGCGTCTTGTTATCTGGAATATCTACAAGGCGCGATACCACTTATTGTATGCTAATTTCTCCCCACAACCGTTCTTTTGGGAGCCATTTGTTTGCGTTAATTTCTGGATTCGCTGAAGAAACACATCCAACACGTTTGTGTTGAATTTACTTGTTTAAAAATATGAGCCGACGGTGACTTTACGAGGTATAAAATGTGTAAAATTAGTTGAATTCAAACGGATATATTATGACCATTTTTATTAAGCAACACTCATAGTTAGTTTACATCATTTACAACGAATCTCATTTATTTAATTTTAAATCGCACACATCAAAGGTACTCACTTCATGGCGGTCTCAATAAAAATGTCTACCGAGGAAAAGGTAGCGTTAGGAACTAATCACCACATTTTAACTCTATGCGGTAAATTAGTGATAGATAAATATATGAAATACACGAACATATAGTATATAAAGAAAAGGAACCTGACATAATGGTTTCAAACAAACAAATCCTTAGTCTTGTCAAAATTACAGCAGAGCGAACTCGCAACCTCTGGATCTGACAGTCGCACACTGTAAGTGAATTATCTGGTCAGATACAATTAGTTATATGTGCTTTATTTGATAACAAACCAAATTACAACGTTTGTTGACATACATATTGGTCGATAATAAATCATGGCGGTTTAAACATAGCAACTTTTATTTATATGTCAGAATAATAAACAAGTATACACATTACTAGGATTACTATTGACTTATAAATACACACTTTTCAAAGCGAATTCACTAAACCGGTACTGTTTATAATACTTTTATTGTCACATCCTGTATGTCCCACTATAATTTTGGCTAGAACATGTCATACATGTATCCATTTACCACAGCAAATTGTTTGATTATGTGGTCTCACAAAGAAGTACAATGTTTTAAGACACGTTTTAAAGATACGCTATAATGAGTGAAATAAACATTTCGTTAATAATTACAAGCATTTCATCCATTTGTCACGCATACGAAAAACAACAACACATTATACATATTACCCTGCAATCGAATTACATTTTAGTGAAACCTTTTCCATGGAATTAAGGGTGTGATTTTGGACATGCAAGTATTTATTGCGTTTGCTATAATATCTAATAAATAATCATTATTTACGTCTATTATGTTGTCGTTTTATATTTTTAGTATAACTAAATATATTTGCTTTCATGACTGTTTTATTCACATAAAAGCTCAGATACCATGCCAACTAATTTCTAGGTAGCTATTTAATATGAGAACTTACACATGAATACTATGCAATGGAATTTCGGTTGTTATTATTACAATGTATATAAAAACCTTTGCACTGTCTTTGGAACGATGTATTATTTTGATCAGTCGTAATACCCTCACCAATTCAGATCTTTGGACTCCGAACAGCGAAACACTGGAGCCATTGTCAGACACTACCACGAGATTGACTGATGGCTAGTTTTTAAATGATGCATTGCCATATTAACATAATACAGGAATGCATATGGGGGATATAAATTGACTAGATTTTCAAAGGAAATAATTATATTGTAAACAATGTAGAAAATGCACGTTTCACCATTACAAAATGGCCCGAACACAAACACACACTTTCAACAGCACGAAACTTAAAGGCAATATCACTTCATGAAATTCATTGTAGATATTTATGACGTATTAAGTAAACTATACATGTCTAGTAAAAGAGTTATTTACACAGTGCAGATACTTATCGGCCTGCAGCAGTATGTCAATATTTAATTTGCTGACATAAATATCGACTTTTCCAACACTACAAAATGTTTACGTATCGTTTTTTACACAATGTCTTTGTGCACATCGTTCTCATTTATCAGATAACCGATTCCATCAATCAATGCCCAGACAAATATAATTGTTTTCGGGATATGTTTCATGTTCCATCAATCAATGTTACGTATGTTTCCTCTTTCAATGCATTATTCGGCAAAATGACATGCTATGACATTTAAAAGTATGTGAACAGAATATCTATTTATTTTATTACTTAAATGTATCGGATATATGCAAATACCTAGACCAAAAGGCCATTTAAAATCGATTCCTTAAGTTTGACGCATAATTTCGATTCTGTTTATGGCAATAACCTATTACACGTTTATGTATTTAATTGATAGCAACATAAACTAATGCTACTCGCGAAAAAAAAGCGTAGCGCACACCTTTGCCCACAAAACTAGATCTATTTAGGGAAAACGTCACAATAAATATACTAGAAAATTTGTAGCATTTACACAATGAGTGATTTAGGTATTAAATCATCATTCATATTCACAGCTATTTGCAGAGCGATTGTCTACAATATATAAAGAAGTTATAAAACATCATCAGGGCAAATGTTTATTATTGTCAACCGGTTTCGTTCAACTCATTATATATAAGTTAAATACAAAAGAGCCATTCCTTGCCACGTGGTGCTCCTTACTTTGACAGCACTGTATGTGTGATCTGTGCAAACGAAGTAACGGAATGCCCAAGTCAATTATATAAGATCAAGGCATGATTGTCTTGACAGTTATGGAGAACTCATGACCAGATAATGTCCTGCTAGTCTCATTGCGTTAGCTCATCTGCCAGTTATCCAATTGCATGTTTGTTCCAGAAGCCATATCTACGCGTAGAGTGCATGTTTTATTTATTATATAATAAGTAAAGTTATATTTGTTAGATGTTTCTACAGCATACACTGAGGCGTGTTAGACACTATGTAGAATACATCCGCCCAACTCGTTTCTATGCTTTGTTTCTATTTACTACAAGTCTGCAATGTCAAGGACAAATCTCTACTTGATACTGTTGTTATAAGTGTCACTTTAATGGAACTTCATAATAAATTTCTAGCATAGTATCATATCACCGCACACTAAAACATTTATATTACCTAAAGGCAAAGTTTAATGATTACTTCTTGTTACAATTATTGTGTCTGTTTACCTGGACGTTATCTTATTACATGACTAAAATAAATACGTGTTTTCATTAATATGTGTTTACATGTATATCAATAAAGACAGGCACACTACCTCAATCTTTAATGTTCATCATATGCAGATCATACACCAATTCGTTTGCATAAATACGTGTATTATAATTCGAATACGATTAATAACTGCAACATTAGTACTTATCATGATCCAAGATCCAATACAACACAATAAATCTGTTAGAAATATAAGTGATAGAAAATAAGATTATGCCATTTTTATGGATAACATGTATTTAACCATATGTAGTTTAATATTTAGTGATATGAACAGAACATGTTAGATAATATTGTTTTTTTATTGTTTTACAGAACAGTGTACTGTTCTCATGTGGATACATATGCAGAGAAATCTGTGTGTTTTTCCATTAGTACAAAACATCAAAGTACGCTCTCAATATGATTATGGATAAGAAAAAGGTTCCCATTCCCTTAAACGCCATTATTGTCTGAGAAAAATATTCCAAATCACATCATTTCACAAGTAAACAGTTGTGCACTGTCGGAATATATCATTTGTAAGCTAAGCTAGCAGACGTACAGAGCTCTCGTGGGTACTGTTAACGTAAGGGAATGACTTTGTCGAGGAGATTGCCTTTTGACATGCATTACGTTTATTTCGACATAAGGAAAAGGAAACACTGTCATATGTTGGCCTACAGTAATAACAAGTGCAATCATTTGTAGCTTAGGGACTTAAATAACATACTCTCATTCCTTACTTTAACTTTCATGAAGTTATTCAAACGGAAGTTTACATTCTTTTATCTATTTAAATATTATTACAATGTTTTAATATGTCAATGGCGTAAACCTTACACATTTGTTTTCACTAAAACGATAATCAGGCGATGTCATGCGTTTTTAATACGACGACAGTATTAAAGCTTTCTGAAATGGATGTTATATAATCTAAAGCCTTAATGAAAGTCAGTTTTAAAATTGACTAAAGCATATCTGTAACATTAGGAAGTTAAGAAGTACTAAAAAGTCTACTTTCATACGGAAAGTAAAAACAAAACTGAATAACTCTTTCAGCTCAGAATTAGATTTGAAAACATCACATTTCCTCCAGCAATGGACCGTTTCGCAACTGTCAATCATGATCATTTATAATAGTACATGGCCAATTTTAATCCAATAGATTAGGACTATATTTTTAGGTGACAATCTGACCTATAAAACACAAAAGAAAGACACCTTCACAAGCCTTCACAAGATCAAAGCAAATCTACCGCATTGGGTAGAGTTTGAAATTTTGCGGAACGGTGCATTGTAATTACAACACTTTACATTATGTATCACCAAAGTCTACGACTTGCCGTAAGCGATTTTGCATCTATAATGCTACAATCGTAAGAGCAACTATCGCTCCACCTGTCGAAGAATGCTTCTCTGCCTGTCAGTTATATTCGAACCAGAAATAGAGATGATGTTTAATCCAATCAAATGCAACTCATTTGACAGGAGGCTTATCATGATCATGGAGTGTACATGTATGTTGTTTACATTTGAAAATGGAGTTCTGCTCATGCGCTAGGGGGCGTCAGTGGTGTGGCATCATTCATTACCACTGATGAACAGCTTCAATAAAACCGAGGCTGC
>Ga0224511_10002525_pt1 | contig 12415 bp, 7 predicted proteins | sample SF_May12_sed_USG_2_FD_169988 | JGI IMG/M metagenome (GOLD analysis project Ga0224511, IMG submission 169988) | Sediment microbial communities from San Francisco Bay, California, United States - SF_May12_sed_USGS_8_1 | ecosystem: Environmental > Aquatic > Marine > Sediment | place: USA... | reverse complement strand
TACTATCGTGGAGTGATTTTAAACCTTTATGATTATTAGATCTACACTAAGAAGTTTTGGGGTGAACCACATGGGTTTAGTAGTTTAAAGGGGTTATGTCGCGGTCGAATTTAGACGCACTTTCGAAGTTGTGTTCCCCATTCTTAAAGAGAGGCAACGGAGCCAATAACGTATATCGGTCATTCGAATAACTACGACCCGAATGGTCCAAATAGAAAGAGAATGAAATCTCATTACAAAAACTTGATAACCTAATGATCTTTACTCCCTCATAACATCAGGTAGAACTCAAAATTGAACGCAATATTGGGAAAATCTGGTTATAAGAAGTGCTTTGCTGGTCTCCACCTCCCTAAATAGAGACTGGTATGTTCGGGCCTTTATCATTGTGCAATAATGGCACTAACGCTGACAGGTGACAAGCTACACCCTGAAATCCTGATTCTATATTTTTGTTGAACATTTTCTCTATTCAGACTTGTGTAACTACAGGTCTAGTATACACCTGCTAGGGGTTTTTCAAAACATCAGTGCGTCAGCCAAGGAATCAAAGCAAGCACCAACAGCTCTGTGTTAATTTCCTATCTCGTGGCCAATTCTGGTGTATCGGCGGTCTGAAAAGTGCGTCCTCGAGGGCTCTAAGTATGCGCGTTGAATAGGGCTATATCTAAGCTTCCATTTGAGCTGAGTGTTAGGCCCATTTGTTCGTGGTAGGCTTCAGAATCTGCAAACAAATGAAGATACTTCTGGCCATGACATAACCCCTTTAAAGGCCTTTTTATATAGCATTTTGACAAGTTGGGAAAAATTGTTGGATTTGAGTGTGCCCGTTTTGTCATATGGAGAGTTGTTGCCCCTCTGTGGATTTTAAAGAAGCCACTTTATTTGCCAATAATGGGTCTCTATGAGGCTTTTATTCCATGAATTTCATTTTTACAGCCGCCTCCTGGACCCTATGACCATAGTGTAGATGAGAGGGACATCTCTGTAGAGACATGGAAAGGTACGTCTGAAGTTACTCCATCCCTCTTCAGGAGTTCACATTATCTCACTAAGGCACCACCATCTCTACATTTTGATAGAAAGCTGCATTATATGAATTCTCTCTCAAGTGACAAAAACTATGACAACTCGCGCCAATCTAAGTTTTCCCAAACACCCCGCATATAACTTAAGAGTTTTTTTTCCTGCACCAATGATCAATCTTCTGTTGTAGATTTAATATATAAAGAGGTGCAGCAATATAAGAAGACACACAACCTAAACGGAACTGCTATGTGATAGGCTAAAACTCATGGCTGCCTCGGAGTACACAGTCCCCAGGATCCCGTATACCCTAGCGTGGTGACCCCAGCGGAATGGTTGGATTATAATGTTGTGATCAGATCATGCTATTCTGGAAGATTTAACATATCAGCAAGAGAAATAGGCAACATTTGCTAGAAAAATAGATAATTACCGTGTCTATGAAGGTGCATCTTAGATTTCTGTATTTGTATTGCATATTGGAAATTACTTCAATGCTAGCAGTTTTACTGCACTAAAATGCACATAATATTATTGTAGCTTTATGTACGTATTACTTGTACTTCATTGTATATGACTTGGTCTATTTACCTAACTTTCTATGAAGTCTTTATCAATCTTTACGCAGTGATGTAAATTTCTCTAACTCCTCGGCTTGAGCCAGACTTTTGTCAAGCACCAAGTTCAATATGCGTATAAAGCTTTGATATACCCAGCAAAATCAGTGGTACTCTACAACCTCTATTAGGTTACACAGTCTTATCCCGGTCCTTGCAAACTCTGTCAGGGTGCACAGACAGTAATTCCTGATGTTGATTGGGACCGAAGGAGTGAATTATTTTATTCTTAATCTAAGCAGAGATGTTACGATGATAGTGGTTTATTCCTCAATAATCAGTAAAGTGTTCTTTGTGAATCAGCAAGTTGAAACGAAATCGGGAGCAACACCAGTAGTCCTTGACTAGTGTTCGGTGGTTCCCACAATTCAATGGCAGATTTAGAGCTGATCTTCCGCATCCATGAATTAGCAATGCCTAATGGCTAGCCACCCATCCCCGAACCCATCACTGATTTGAGAGTTTTCTAAATTGACCCCATCTCAGATCAAGTCTCTTACATTGATACTTTCTGTTGATCTCCTTCGTGGAGCAACAAGCGCCGTTGAACCCGGCTGTAAACCATATAGAGGTGAGATGTCCCTAATCACTCTAAGGTGGTGCCAGTTGGTCGTTACGTCTTGACACACGGTTAAAATGCACAAAGTCACTCTTCCTTATAACTCCAGTAAAAGTAGGGATAGTTATGGATTCTGACGAGTCATTGCTGAGGGACTATCCTACACCAGGTACACATACAGTGCGTTTTTGTTGTTGAGGAAATGCTGCTATACTTGCTAAAGCTGATAAGTAATGCTATATGGTATTCATTTGCCTAATCATTCCGAGGTGACATAAGGATAGACTATATATGACTAGGACTACACTAGTCTGCATCTCACATATGTAGTAGCACTGGTGATTCTGGTGCATCGGTGATATTTCCATGCACTTGGTTGTAATAGACCCAACCAAAACTCACAAACTTTCACATAGCCAGTTGATAACAAGCCCCAGAATGAATTTAATTGTGTTCAGTTCAGTTTGACACACAATTCACTCACACTGCAGCTGCCGATTCCACTACTGGACAGACAGAGACGTCGGAGTCAGATTATTCTCCGACCCAGCGGCGAGGGGGTCACACCACTTCAGATATGGATGGATACGACTCGGATGACGAAATTATTCCCCGGCCGAGAGTCATGAGACTCACAGCCTATGAAATTATTATTATCAACTTACCATGGTTCGGATTAAGTCTCATGTATCTGCTGCTCACAGTCGAGGGTAAGGTAATGGAAGACTTACTGGGTATTTAGGACAGGCTGTAGCTGTCTCAGATTATTGTGAAATGAGGATGGGAATGCATGGATTCATTCAGGATTGGCCATTGCGGTGTAACACCATGACTTCTGGACAAACATGCGCTGATCAGAGACACCTAAAAACAGTATCTGTAAATAATCAGTGCAAAAGGATAGAGACTCATTGAATGAAAACCCCCTTGCAGCCGGTTGTTTGATATTTCTAAAGTCATAACAAAATTACAGTTGTGCCGGCACAAGTTGAAGCCATGGTTGGAACTAAAATCAAAGGAACAATGCTGGGAGTGATGGTGGCTATAGGAGCGTGTACGTATTGCATCTTTCTGGTACCCATCTGCACGCCATCTTTTCAACACCTTAACCTGAGGCTTGTTCAGAGCGCCCAGGAGCTATGTATGTGAGGACATCAGATTCCCAATGAAAGCTCGGCATGGAGGGACTTCAACCCGGGAGATAACAAATACCCTAGTCACTGACTTCTCCCCGACATCCCGTTATTGCGTCACTGTGTGTACAGAAATTGTATGAGGCCATGAGGATAAAACCATGTAATGTATTCATTCTTTTGCTTTCAGTAACCAAATATGGGGTGTAATTATATAAATCACATTAGCTTCCTCGTACAGTGACAGATCCCTGTTTCAGTTTGAATAGATGGAATGCAGGGCTTGAGCTCTAATTCGGAATCTATCTCTGAACTTTTAGTACTGACTTTGGTAATAAGTCCATGTATCGGACTGAAGAGTGACAGACTGACCACACGCATTGGGCAACGTCGTCCCGTCATTATCTGCTCTTCACTCCTGCTTTGGTCAGTTTATCAGAAAATTGATCAGCTATTTTCCTATTGTATCGTACAGCCACTTGGCCATCCTATTTTATGGAGGATATATAAGCTCGGATTTGCATTTTAAGAGTTGCAGGTTCAAGCCTCACCGCCAGCGGGGTGTTTTCTGGTATGGGCCCCTCACTCCAAAATGGCCTCGGAACACCGCAGTAAAAATAATGGAAGTTGCAACCAGTGGATAATTAGGGTCAAGATCACTCGGCGGTTGCTAAAGATGCACCTTCTGGTTAAGAGCAGCCGAATTTTTGGTGGGTGTAAACAATTGACTTAAGTTGACTGACCCCAACCTACCAGGACCATCTGTTCAGTCCTGTAGCTTGCGCTTCACACTGAATCAGCGGGTGTTCTGATAGAGCTGAGCTGATCCTGGGCAGCTCTCACCACCAAACCCTGCCTAGGCAGCAACTTGGTGCGGTTTTGCGCACTGCGACCACTGACAGCGATTTATTTTCATTATATAAGCCTAAGACTAGTTTTGAGGTAGTGAGCTATAGGATGTGTTTATGGGAACTAGTGAGATCCGGAGCACTGGGCACCAGCCACAGGTCCCCGTTATCTCGCCACCGTAACTTCTGTTATCCAGGACAACTTGATGAAAACTAAATCATGTTCTGAAAATTGATTCACCCTCCAAAATTCCAGTTATATATCACCATCTTCGCTCTAATAACCCAATTTTTATGTGTATGTGAATATAGCGATTTCCCTTTTCCCTGTACTGTTGTGGCGTGGTAGGTTTTTCATCCATCCATGCGGATTGGCATGAAGAAATTCACAACAATCAGGAAAAATGAAAATTGTACTAATTGTTATTCTCTGGCAAACTGCCATCTGACACTAATTCAAAGTGCAACTGCTTTAGTTTGTCTATAAAATAAAGTACATGAACTCATTTTCTAATAGACCCTAAAACTTAATTACAGCATAGGATTGATGGGGATGTCTGTGAGTAGTGGGAAAGTAAAACTGCAAGGAAACAATACAGAATATCTGGTTAGTATGGGACTGACATGGCCAACCCTATAGTTGTTGCAACCTGCATCATCAAACAAACCAAATGCATGCAAAGTGTGTATTAGCAATTCACATAGAACCCAGCTGGTGTATTTATTTTTTCATTGGCTTCTATTGTTGTACTCGGGAACCTGGCCATCCTATGAAGCTTCTTTGCGAGAGATAGGAGCTAGGAATTTCAAGGAGCTTGCACCACAGTGCGAGCTCGGCATGACCATGGTTTAAATCAGCTATATCTTTCCTCTCTGTAGTGTGATGTGAATCTCACCCAGCGGAGGTGTCTATCCTATAGGAAAGCAGCAGATAGCTTCCATCTAAGGGGACCACATTCTTCATTCAATGCCAAGTCTGGGGCCTCACAGACTGAATCCGTTGGCTTCCCTATAATCAGATCGCTGACAAGCAGCAGGATAAACGGATATACAGGTACATGATATGGGTTTACCTTCTCAGTGTACCTTTTTCTTATCCATGACCAGTGCAAGGGGCTTGTACAAATTGGCGTATTGAGTCTTTTGATCCAGCAATCGCTAGGGTGCATCATTAGGAGACTTTCTGCTTGCCCTCCGGCACACATAAACACATCCCAATTCATGGACCTTGTGAAGCTTGAAGCATGTTGGACTCTGGAGTTCATACTCACAGTGGGCGCTCAGCATGAATAGGACTTAAATGAACCCAGGGACCATCTGAACTTTAGTGAAGTGCTCTACCGGGCTATCCTTTGACTATCTGTTACATTACTTTCAGGAGCGTATGTTGGGTGTTACCTGTTTGCTATTCTCGCCTACGCCGGCATCGCCGTTCCGTATAATGCTCTGATAGCTGACAGGACACATCCCGCTCAGAGAGGCCTCAGCTCCGGTATTATGGGAGGCATGGTATTGTTAGGAAACATCGCCGGAGCCTGTCTCGGTCTCTTTGTAGCAGTAAGTGTGCATGCCGTTTTAACAACTAGGCTCATTCACTTAGATTAAAATCATCCTCTTGTATCGCAAAGTAAAACATTATTGGTTCAGACAATCCTTCTGAAATTCCTGGTAGAGTGTCACACTCACCAGAAACCATTGAATCATTCCTGTTACAACGAGGAAGTTTATAATGCCAGCATTGGCAATAAAACTGGTGACAGATGCTATAACACTGACTGGCATTTGTAAAACTTGGCGATTTTCCATGGTTTTGGCAGCAGTTTCTACACATGATGACTCCATTGGCTACACTTGCTATCCTTCTTTTCCTTTATGATGCCTTCGCTGTTATGGTGAAGCTGCGGGGTTAGATACCAGTTTTTTCCTCAGTTATGGCTTAGCACGGAGCATCACGAGAGATCCTAATACATTTCAACCGATTCACATACTCTACAATTGGGTCAGCTATTTGAGTCTCTTTGTAATATTCATCCCAACTGTTTGTCCTCGTAGGATTTGGGTTTGTATGCGACATATGGAGTGATTAGCGGGACTGTCTTGCTATGTATGACGATTACTTTAATCGCTATCAGTGAGAGACAACAGTCGCATGATCATGAGGAGCTCAGTATGTATACAGTGTTATCTACCCATCCTAGATATCCGTGCAGTAGCCCAATTCCTTCACGTTACAGATACTCTTTGTAAACCCTGGGTAGCTTATCTCTCTTCATGGCATAATGTACAGTGCTTATATGCGCACTGACAAGGAAATGTCAAAACCTGTACATGCAGACTGGCAGGGCGTAGGAGATTAGTAGAATGTCATAACATATCACAATCTCTATGGAGAGAAACTGTCAAATAAAGAGGTGCCTCTCATGGTCTTGAGAAATTGCTGGTTTAGGAGATGTCTCTTGATTTGGTTGACTGAGAGATGATTCCTCATGAACTGGAGGCCTGAACGATTTCTTTTTAGGAAATAATCTCCTACTTTATACACTGGAAACCCAGTGTGACCGATTTACTTTCTCCTTTGATCAATCTTAGTTCTAAGTTCCTAATAGACATATAATAGATATGTGAAATGCCCGCAGTTATCATTATTATGGTATATATAGTTGAATGAATTCGATTATACCACAGCAGCGAAGTTGCAGGCTGGGCAGGGCTGCCGTAGCAGAAGCTGACTCTGCCCAGGGGCAGCTTCACTTTTCCTGGAAGGTTGGGAGTTAGTCAACCTAAGCCATTTGTTTACACATTACCCACAAGAATCTGGGGTAAAAGGGAGAAAGATCTTGACCCTTATCAACTGATTGGGATCTTCATTATTTTTACATTAATATCTATCACTATCATCTATGTCCTAACTGTATAGTGCAAACTACAAGGAAACTATCCTCATTTCTCCGCTGACCGTGTTATCTTTACAGATTGTAAGAAGTATCTCCAAGCTTTCTTAGAGCCATTCCTTGATCCCAACTTCCGATGGCTGTTTTTTACTCGTTTCATGATGCAACAAGGCGTCTCAACCATTTTTACGTAAGTTTTATCTTCATCGACAATCATTTCCTTTTCAACTCAGTTTCGCTTACGGTTCCTGTATCGGCTTTGTTGTTCATTCTATTTTCTACTCTAGCAGTTTGTCTACCCTATCTTATGGGCAGCTTAGCTCTGAGCTTCTTTGAAGACATGTAGAATAACTGTTATAACAACCACCATTGTGACTCTCAACCAGACCTCGTCCTCATGCAGTTTAATCCATCTTGGCTCTGGGATGGCCCCCTCACCCTTCTGGTTCATTTTTCCCTGACCTTTTGTTCTGTGCCTCACTAAGGACCTCGGCATAATGAAACATGCTCTCTATGAGGAAAATCCTGTTGGGATAACTATCTTGGGGATTTTGAATCAGATATGTAGTAGCTAGAGACCCCTGTGAATTATGAGGAGTAATTATCGCTATCACTACATACCAGCCATTTAGCTGGCCACTCCCTTAATCGCCAATCACTTAAAAACATGCTTCCTGGTAAGTGTCACTGAGTCATCTACTGATATTGTTCCTGTTTTTGCCGGTTTGATTGTGAAAAAGCACAATGAGCCTGTTCATTCTTGTTCAGCCCACCTACCACCTTTTTAGGATATAGATTGGTCATTTCTGTGAATCAGTAGCGGCTGCGCTAACCACCCACCACCACCTCCCTTATGACATCACAGTGTATTGCGACATATTTCACGCCCTCGACAAACAACAAATACCAGACAGCCGAGATAGTGAGGTCTTAGCAGTCCTATAGACTCACTCATCTGACTTTGACAGCTCCCCCACACCCCATACATTCCATAAGAACATATCATAGGCATTGTAGGGATGAAATGTATACTACCTGCGTATGGTATGTATAAGTTGATGCCTTTCAGATTTATTGAGTACTGGGTTTCCGATATGGTTCAAATACCAAATTGTTGGTCTAAGGAGAAAGCCGTGGCAATATTATTAATTCCACTGGTCTTTTCAGCGGCCATTTGGTAAGTATATGTCAGGCATACACATACACGCAAACCTTCGTCAATGGAACCCTTCTACGAATATTCGTGCAGTCACAACTAAACAAACTCATGCGGAACCATGCGGCTGGAGTTAACCGTAGATTGAAATAAGATTATTCCTTCAATGTCCGAATTAGTCTTTTGTCAGGCAGAAAAGCCCGCAGCGAGCCACCCTAACAACCAGACTAACATCCATCATTGGTTGATTTTTTAAGCCTCCATGAAAATTCAAGAGTTCCTTTTAAAAATTCAACTCGGGTTAACTGCCAATCGACATTAATTCCCTGTGACTCCACACTGACTTCTCTCCTTGATGAAGTCAATCATTGACTAAGGATTCGAACGTCCGTTCGTGTATAAACCCAGCGCTTGTTGGGACTAGTTTAGGTAAAAACTTGTACTTCCTTAACAAATTATTCGCGGTTGAATAGCGAAATGCATGAATGCGCAAGTCATTATAAAAACTCTTTGTAAAAACTTCCCCGTTTTGAAATTGGTTCATGTTAATGGGGTAAAAATAAACATCACCTTTACAGATAGCTCAATATAGAATGCACGCGGTTAAATAGTCAATCTATTGTCACGGTGTTACATCTATACTCAATTCTTCATAATCTAATCTATAGCAATCTACGTACAGTGGAATATGTCTCTATTATATACATGGCCCCGAACCTGTGTGAAGCAAGACATGACTTCCTGTTATAGTATTTTTCTTCCCTCCCCCCCTCCCCATCTTCCTCTCCGTAGCTGAACTTTATTAGGACTTTTGGCTGACCAAGTTAGACAGTGACTACCCCTCCCTCCCAGGTGTCTTCAGCTTTGCCTTTCCTCGTTCCCTGCCATTGCAGTTCGGTGGTATTTGGATTCCTGTCCGATCGAGTGAAAAGAAGGAAGCCATTGGTTATCGCAGCGGGTAAGAGCACACTTTCTCCCAGGTAACATCTCACCCTATCCGTGGGGCTAAGTAGATAATCATACTCTGAGTTTAGGGTGAGACTATCTGGTTTAGCCCCCACCCTGAGCCACACTTTATCGGTTCACCATCATCGGACTCGAATTGTGGCGATCCACCCATAGAGTTACATCTTCTCTATGTAGCACACAATGGGCCATCAAGAAAACCGCTAAGCAATTTCACATAAACAAAAAGTTTCTACAATTTAAGAGACCCTCCATTCAAAGAAGAGAAGATTTGTGTTTTCCCTTTAAAAGAAAAAAAATCTCGGGAAGCAATTTCAATGCTGTACCTACATGAACTTACTGACAGCGTAAATAAGTACTCGCAATGCATACAATGTTGCAACAACAATTTGGGACAGAGGTATGAGGTATGGCTCCATAACCACCATTCAAGTTGGAATATTGTAACAACATATTTATCGAGTAAACTTCCTCTTTCCCATACAGGCATAAGTTTTTTTCCCCGAGTTATCAAACTCGCATCGATGCTCAGAGATCGCAGTCAAACTATGAGAATGCAGCGGTCCAGTCAGAATGCCAAAGATCAGCGTTGGGGGTGGTCTACCAGGTCATTGCCCTTCTCAATTCTCAATATAGCAATATAAAAGCAGCCGTGCCTTTCAATTAGCTTACTTCTATAAATAATCAATCACAGTTTAGCCAAACTTCCTGGTTCATTGTATTGTATTGTGTCAAACTAACATACTTTTATGCAAATAAGTCAACATCACCAGTACTCTCTAGTGTGTGTATGATCGGTCCCAGATGCCAAAAGGAAAATTGCTGGCTAAACATTCTACAAAATTGGCTAAAATTCTGCAAATTCTTGGGGTAACCACAGTATAATAATAATTTTTACCTCAGCATTGTGCCACTACAGTGAATACTGACACCACTACTGCACTGTCTTCCGCCATTCAGAGCTTGGACTGGGCACTATTGCCGCACTATGCCAACCCTGTGCAGGCCTTCGGTGATTTTACATTCAGTCCACCTCGGATAAGGTGCTCGAGAGTGACATCCCAGGGGAGAGAAGGCACCTTAAGAGGCTGCACCATCGTCCCCAAAAATAGGTCCTAGGAACATTTTGTGGGACTAAAATAGTCTACATTTCCCAGTGTTTTACCTTTTATTTCAGCCATCTTGATGAGTTTAGCAGCTGCATTGTTAGCAGCGATAAGAGGAGGGAAATACTCATACTACATCACTCTGAGTCTAATCTTTATTAGTGGTAAGTGACCAGGAAATAAGACATGCCCATGATCCTGACTTCAGACAGTGCACTGACAGGTACCAGCTGTCCCATAGTCCTCCTTTGCTCTCACTAATGATTAATGAGTGATTTATCATCCTGGTGATTGACAAGTGCCTAACCTATCCCTATACTTCCTCATAGAGAGGGGCCAGGCCGGTGGATGGCGGAATGATGAACGGGCGTGATTACAGTCTTTTCTGTTTCACGAGCGCGCACTCGACTGACCTATTTAGCAGATGTGCTAAGCTCGAGACTTGTTCTGGGGCGGTGGGAACAGGCAATTATGTCAGGAGCTCGAACAGCAGATTGCAGAAGCATGGCATGACCGAGATTTGAATCTAGGATCTTTGAGAACTCGAGCCATGCAGGCGCTTTAACCGCTCAACCGAATGCCTGCATGCAAAGCCAATTATAGGATGGTTGCTGATCAATCATTTTGGACTGCAGTCTTGTATTATGACGCCAGGCATAGGATTTTTATTATCTTGCAGGTATTGGCTATGGAACGTACCTCTCAGTAGATTTTGCTTTGCTGTTGGATATTCTACCCACCCATCATAATAAAGCTAAGGACATAGCTGTCTGGAATCAGGTAAATTTTCTCGGACGAAACATCAGCTTCTCAGATAGTAGGCTTCCTTATTGTACTGATGTCTAATGGCAGACTATTGCATGTTACAAATGTCTGGCATTTGTTCCTGAATCCACCAATTCAAAACGCGATTGGTCGAAGCTGAGCATTCTTTGCATTGATAAATAATATCGAGCATCATACATATTTTTGAACCCGAGAGAAAGTTGAATAATACTCGGTTCTTGGCTTCTATCCATGACTATGAAGACATGCCAACATAGACTCGGGTTTAGGTGGGCAGCAGAGTGTGCATGATGAAGTTTATCAATACAAGCTATCAGTTCATGGGCAAAGTCTAGCTATTGAACAAAGGCAGTATATCAAGAGTTATCCGAACATCCGATAAAAACAGCTCACCATCATAGTGCCTCATATAGACCATTGCGCAGTAATTATTCCGCGTTTTTTCTTGTTTTAGGCACTTATACTGCCGCAGGTTATAGCTACTCCCCTCGGTGGGTTTATACTCGACTTCTTTGAACAGTTCAACTGTGAGCTCGGCCTAGGATATATTATAATATTTTCTATCACAGCTTTATATTTTTTAGTCAGTGGTTTATTTGTGATTAAGATTGACATCCGATGATATAAACTTTTCTTTCTCCACTGGTTGAGCATTACTCACTTATTGCTATTGTTTTATGTTATTAGCACCAAGTGGCACCACGGGCAAATCCTTGTATGATTTCATCTTTAGAGGTTCCTGGTTGTGTTTCCTTTTACAGCTTTTTCTTTCGATCGTTGTACACATACAGTATTAAGTACACAGGATTTGTTTTTCTTGTTTTATTTATCTACCTTTTTCGCCTGTACACGCCAATAAATTATATATATACACTATTCACATATAAAAACCTCTTATACAGTTAGCTATTCAAACAGGATTTGATGTGATCTCTGTATTCCTGTAATTCAGGGAATGGAAGCTCGCACCGTGGGCATTTTAGTTTCCTCGGTGCCACTCTGGGCCGTGGTATGGGTTCGTGGTTTAGTCGTGAGTCTGAGGATGAGTGAACCAAGGGTAGTGGTCGACCAAAATGATCAGTCTGAGGTCTGTGATGGACGACAGGAGGGACATCGTATTGCTTGGCAGCCTTATACTACAAAACAAGAGAAAACCGTAATAATTCTCTTAATCTGTGGTAATCCTATTCGCAGGGTTGTATAGGGTAGTTATCCACCAATCAGATTGTCACTCGTTAATCCTATTTTTTACTATCATCTGTTTGAGAGTGTACTGATCTCGTCAAGTATCCCCTTGGTAAAATTATTGGGATGATAAGCTTAATGA
>Ga0224511_10002524_pt1 | contig 12415 bp, 6 predicted proteins | sample SF_May12_sed_USG_2_FD_169988 | JGI IMG/M metagenome (GOLD analysis project Ga0224511, IMG submission 169988) | Sediment microbial communities from San Francisco Bay, California, United States - SF_May12_sed_USGS_8_1 | ecosystem: Environmental > Aquatic > Marine > Sediment | place: USA... | reverse complement strand
TTGGTGTCAATAGGCCAAAGCAAACTAAAGTTATTGAGCGGAAACCACAGTTTGACGCCACAGTTTGACGCCATTTAGGATACACCCGCCCGCCCGCCCGCCCAACGGTCATTCGCCAATCTAATAACCAGGATTTTCATTGAAAACCTGGTTAACAATGTCAATACCAGTCTGTGCATACACACTGGGTACAATCAAAGCGTCACAAGTTGTGGTTCTCAACGTAGACAGTGTAGTTGTTACTCAACGAAAACTCATGTAAACAGCATGATCCTCATCCTCAAATTGAATTTGACTTTGTTAAGCAACATATACATTAAAATTGGTATTCGTTGAGCACCACACACATTTTAATGTATATGTTTCTCAACGAAGTCAAATTCAATTTGAGGATTAGGATCACGCTATTTATATGAGTTTTCGTTAAGTAACAACTACATGTACATGTATTTGTTGAGAACCACAGCCTGTGACGCTTTGATTGTACCCAGTGATACACTCCAAACTAGTCTACAATACAACAAGACTTACTTTTTAGCTAATTGTTCAATGTTGTATCCTGGACTAGGATCATTTGACAGCTGAAATTAAAGTGAGAAAATATATTAAGACATAAAGGATTATGAAAGAAGTCAATGTAGACTAGCAATCTGCTGCAGGGTACCAGGGCAACATTGTCGAGCTCACAAAATAAAGATTCTGGGTGTTTCCAATACAAGCACAATTTTGACTAATTTTGACCAATGTCCTTAATGTCTTCCAACAACTTCTGAGGAATACATGTGTTCTCCTTGATGGGACACCCCTGCGGTCTGGTCTAGGGCTGGGATGATACGGTCATCAGCCATATCGATACATATTCGATACAGACCTTGCCGATACGAGTATATGACTTAAGGTTTCAAAATCAATAATTTTGTATTTCAACAACAAAGTGAATGTTTTGGACTGATCTATACAGTGAATCCTGAAAATGCTTGTTCTAAAACATAATGATCGTTGTTTTTTTGTTTTTTTAAATTTAAGTTCAACATAATTAAGATCAAACTCAATATGCTTAAGTCTTTTGTTAATTGTATGAAAATCAAGTGTGAAACGAATAGTTTTGGGTCCGGAATAGTTCTTGTTTATTGCAGCTGTCACCATCATCTGTATCAGTACAGCATGATAGCCGTGTCGATATGTATGGGTTGATGTCTGTATCGATACTGTACCGATACTGACTGTATCGTCCCAGCCCTAGTCTGGTCGTATGACACACATTTATTTTTTCTCGTAACCAAAGTTTTTTGGCCATCAAAATCATTTGGTACCTAAATATGTCCTTGATTAGTTGGCATTTTTTTAATTTACTAATTTATCTAATGACTTGATGCAATGCATTATTAAGTTACAGCCTGGACAAGACAAATCCAGACAATCACACCGACTGGCAGACATACACATCAAACCAAAAAGGTCAAGTGGGCTCAACAAAAGTGAATAAATTGTACAATAAAACACAACAGTAATAACAAAGAAACATTATAAAGGACAACGTGCGTTAAGGGCCGATTTTGGCCTCACAGATCTAATTTATGAAAGTTATGCCATTCTTTGCCTTAATAATTGTAGGGAATTATTCCAAAATCCTAGTGCTGTAGGTCTAGTGATTACAAAATGGTGAAGCTTCTAACAACACAAGTGTATAACTTATTTTTTGCCCAAATCACTCGCGAAATAACGTTACGTAACGTCGCGTTTTATAGCGGCGCGTTAACAATGCGCCTTTTTCGAGTTATCAACGTTAAAAGATTGTTATCTTACTCAAATAAATAAACAAATAATTTTTATCAAAAAGAAATGCTGAAAATGATACAGTACAAAGTACAGTACAATAAAGGTTGATTTTGTCCTCACGTAGGTATCACTAAAAACTTCGCGAAATATTTAAGCGTCAAGAAGAGTCAGGAGCTAATGAAATGCTAAAATATTAACAAAAAAGAGAAATTAACCATGATAAACGCTTGTATATGAATATTTAACTATTTCATATAGTGTTTTCTATTTGTTAACCATTTATTTGATTAATTTGATTTTAACCCATCACGTTCCTCTCGACGCTATCTCTCTGACCACGAAGAATGAGCAAATAAAATGCAAGAATATTAACAAAAAGTAAAAATAAAGCACTTAACACTTAAACACTTAAAAATGTATATTAAATATGTTTAAAGTGCTTTCTACTTTTCTCATCATTTATTTGAGTAATTTGATTTTAACTAATCATGTCTTCGTCATGCCTTTTCTTGACGCTTGTTGAGCGTGCAACCAGAGTCGTCACAACTATTTGTATATTTTAAAATAAATGCATACCTTTCAAATAAACAATTTCAGACTGTATTTCTAAAGTTTATTTAAATTGAAATTAAAATGGAATATACTGATGTGAGGCTAAATACTAAGTTAAGAGGCTCGATGACGAAAAGACGTCGCATTGCGTTAAGTGTATCTGTAGAATTAAACGCGCGCTTCAGAAATGTGATGTAAAAAGATTGCTGATTGCCTATCAAAACAGATCAGGTTTATTCACACGCAGCCCTTTTTTAAACTTAAATATGTTTGAAAAGGCAGATATCGGTCACAAATGATAATAGACACAATGATCGTTAATCGTTTGAAACATAGAGTTCTCGACCGGTCATGTTTCATCTACCAAATATTATCTGTGCTATAATAACCAATGGAAATTATAACCAACAAAAATGCCATATTACACCCAATACAATATGCTTTCGTAATATAGAATATATATCATACGCATAAACATTTCTGCGACCAGACGCTATACATGTATTCTACTGCATCAGGCATGTTTCATTTTTTATTTAAAGACCGGTGTATCCGTACTGACACTTTATTTGTATATTCAAAAACAAATTATAAACAGTCTCAAGCATTTTCATCCATCATTGATCTGTAACGCAATAAGTGTTTAAATACCTTCAGCATAAATATGTGTCACTTGTTTTTATTGTTCTTGCATTGTTGGCATTGTGCATATACGTACATTGGTACTGTTTTACAATAAAAGCAACACCAATATTTGTAAAAGTGAACAGGAAATTGTCAATTACGGGATGTTGTTTTTCTATTACTCCTTATACTTATAAGGTTGTTGTCGATAATAAATAGTGTAGAGTAGAGTTGAAGTTTCTATTTGCGAATAGTGACCAGTAATACGGCAATACGCGGGTGCATCCGGAGTAAGGCTCTTATAGATCTATATCTAATGAATTATATGTCCCAAATGTAATAAAAGCTTAATCCCCACTCAGGTAAGAACACTATTTGAAAATAGCGTAAATGATTGGAATTATTGATATTGTGCCATTATTGAAGTGACGGGAATGGAGGATCGTCTGTTGTCACTCTTACAGACCTTTGACAATTGTTGATCCGTATAATTATAAAACAAGTATTCAGTTTATGTCGGTTAATGTAAAAACGGTATTTCTACATTAGAAATATACCTACAAGCGGCTACATCTATATAAAATTAATTTAATAAATACTCGTTTTACAATAATACAAGTACAAATATCACATGTAAGTTGAAAAAAACAACGTCGTAATTATGATGTTGAAGAATATAAATGTTGCGCTTAGTAAAGAACATGATATTCGTTTGGCTTCACAATTTAAAAGGGAAACAATGCAAACTTAACTTTTAAGACAACGGGTACCATATTTTCATATTGAGTTGATTGCCTAGATTATGTCCAGCCCCAGATGTATAATTGTCATTTTGACAGACCTTTGTAAACGATTGGAAATGCGTAAAATGTAGTGAAATGAATAACCAACATATTTATAAAAGTAAAAATTACATGTATGTTAGCGGAAATGCAATACGGTTAAGTTTATGTTTGCCGGATACTGAACTTGATGTAAATAAACGCATGTATACAAATGTACGTCGTCTGCGTAAACATAAACTATGATAATGGATAAAATAATTTAAACAACATTTAAAATAAACGGTAAACAAATAATATGTAATAACGTAGTAAAAAGTCGTCTGCTTCAGAGCATTTAATCATAGTGTTTCTTCTTTCGGACGCTATACACATTGCGGCGGGTGGGGTAAGGTATATAAATATACGCAAATCGGCATTATTTTCGGAAATTTAATATCAGTGCAAAACATTGGGCCCCCTATGATTATTAAGCAAGGAACTGTTATATAAAAGTATTACTTAAACGTTTTGTCTTGCAAAAAAAATAAGTTAACAAACTTGGAAACGGACATCGTCAATGTTTTTCCAGATAATTGTGGTCAAGTTATGTGATATTGGTTAACGATTTGTTTAAAAATTAACATAGATCACAGTCGAGTGTCACTACGAAACTTTCAGTATCGCCAAAGCAATCCGTGATACATAGACGGTGTAAATATGGTAATGACACTTGGTTGTGATCACTGTTTATTTTAACGTTAAATGTATCAAAATTGCGATAAATCTGCTATTTTGAGTGAGAGCGCGTGCTGCGCGCGCGCATATGACGTCATCCGTTTACCGCGTTGGGTTTTTCCATACATAACTTTGAATGGAAAGCTTTGTATATTTAGGTGATAGACATTTCAGATCATATATTTTACTTTTATTTTTGCAAAATTTTGAGGCCAAATTAGGCCTTTAACGTACGTTGTCCTTTGTCATAACAAGTAGTAAAAATACACATTTGGATGCGTTAGGTTTACCTTAAGGACTCGGGCGAATCTGTCAAGGCAGTTTCCTACAGCAATGTCAATAGTTTCCCCAAAGATTCTATACCTCCGTTGCAGATATGCTATAACCTAGTCAAATAATAAACCTGGTAAAAAATAGTCTGACATTGAGAGAAAATATATTTAACAAAAGTAATATTTAATGCATATCATTTTATATATTGAACTTGTTGGTTTTGTAAATATATGCATTAGAAAGTAAAGTACATATTTATTTGGTGAGTCAACAACATTTACAAATATCAATTTTTTTTTAAAATTATTTTAATTGTATCCTGTATGTGATGCGTATGTAAACATTTTGGCCTTTCTATACTTTCCGTGTCAGCTTTTGTCTGTAACTGTGCAGAAGACAAAAAAACAATTGCTTGTGATATGAAAGTGCAGTGTATGATTAAGTCTGTACCTGTGTGTTTCCTCCGCTGACATAGAGGACGGTAGGATTATCTGCCTTTGTCACGAGTCGTCCCATCTCTATATCTGATCATCTAATAGGAAGACCAACAAGCACTATGGTGGAATGACAGTTTAATGCTTTAACTTGATAAATCCATTAAATGAAAGCCAGAAAATTAAAACAATTGTCCCTTAATTTGTGCAGTAATTTTAAATTAGATTAAACTTTAATACTTTAGCATCTTCTCTTAATAATAGACTAAAATTGACCAACCTAAGTCATAAAACATAATTCATTCAGGTCTGAGGAAGTATATATCATTTTGTTTGGGAATGTATAATTTGATAAACATTGGAGCGTAAGTAAGACATAACAAGGATACGTCCAATACAGTGGTTGACAGCCACAATAGGTTTGTTCCACAGTTGGGCGACTGTCCGTGCAACAAGGGCTGTAGACACCAGGGGTGCTCCCATACCAGGACCTAAACAAAAATACAGCATTTACATGTATTACCCAAAATATGCTAAACAGTTCGATTAAACATCTTTTAAATGACATAACATACATCTAGACAAGAACATGCATAAAACATTTAAATTGTTAAAAGCATTGTATCCTACTTAATTAAAACAAAGATACATTCAACATTCTTTGAAATTAAAAGTAATTATAAGCGAAAAAATAATATTTAATAAATATTGATACAATTATTCCTTTTAATGATTACTTAATGAATGAACGGTACAAAGGTAAAAGGTGCAATGTACCTTTTGTGTAACAGATGACATCTATTTCTTCTGGAACAATGTTTGCTTGCTTTAGAGCCTTGCTTAGAATATCAAGGGCAACAGCCTGATGATGTTTGGCTGTATCTCTCGGAAGAAAACCTAGAAAACAAAAATTGAAACCAATTTCTCAATTTAAACTTAAAACAAGGCAACATGGACAATATAATAAGAGTATTAATAAGTAAGACGGCTTTGTTTTTATTTTATGATCACAATAATGAATGTCATGCATACCTTGGCCAGGTGGAGTAATGTAAGTGTCCCGTGGGTTTGACAAAACCACACCATCTTTTATGATTCCAATGCCAAGCTTGTTTGCACTGCCTTCAAAGCCAATTGCAATAACCATTTTGTCACTATACTATTGCAAATATGATATTAAATAGGTGATAAAATTGTAGAATGCCAATATATCTAATAAGTAGAACCGTCGTTTTATATTAAGCAAAAGTGAAGTGTCCGAATAAGGTATCCGAAAAATCATTCAAGTCTAGTAGCATTCGATATTAGGTTATTTGTACTAAAACAACTTTATATCTGGGTGAACTATTACACATTTATGTTAGGATTATAAGTATTACATGTGTAATATTTCAAACATTTATTGTAAATGAGATTTTAACGAGAAAAGAAAGTGCAGTGTTTTTGGTTGTTTCACATTATAGCTTATTTTACAAGCGTGAAATATTTTAGCTGAAGAAATTGAAGTGTTGAATTGGAAATCCAAATTTATATTTTTAGACATTATTCTGTTGTATTGCGTTATATATTGCATCTGCCATTTACATTGTATTATTTTTAAGTTAAAGACTGATCAATTAATAAGTACTCATCATGGAATCTAAATCGCCAAAAAAGAATGCTCGTAAGAAAGAAAAGGGGAAGAAAGCAAAAAGGGACAGACTTGAATTTTTTGTTAGTGACATTCAAGATCTTGCCATTGTTAAAAAGTCAAAAGATAAAATTCAGAGAATGTATGAAATTCAAATTCATTTCGACAATAAGACTGAAGGTGGACAATGGATCGCTTTGTTCGGAGAGCCAGTTGACAGAAGAAATGCTAAGGTACACAATAAACTTCCTTGTTCTTTTATAAAGTTGGATTTTTGTGTGACTAATCTTTGTTAAAACTACATTTATCATTGTTCTATATATACGGTTCACCATATATTAATGTATATATCAGACTTGTCCAATAATCGGGCTAGCTTTGAAGAGCATCATGCTTGTAATATAATTTTTCATACCTCAAAATTATTTCCATCTTAGCAGTACTTTTTCATACAAAATTCAAATTATCATCACCATAATAATAATAATGATAACAATAATAATAATAATAATCATAATAATCATAATAGTAAAAAATGAATAAAATTAAAATTATTTACCGAAGATACACTTGTTAAAAACATATCAAATACAAAACAAAACATATGATGTATATAATATTGAAATGTTTTTATAGACAGCAAGTTCTTTAACAAAAACAGTAAAATAAATGATAATTTAAAAAAATAATTGATTTTCGAGAGGATTAACATTCACATATGGATAATGTAATGAAATTCATTACAATAAATGTATTCATTTATTCATTCAAACAAAAAAAATCATGTTGTTTTTTCATGTACATTTCTTTTCCAGAACTACATTGTTGCAATATGTAATCCAAGCGAGAAAAGGATAGTGCAATTTCCACATGATTCAATAAAAGAAGTCACAAATGCTGAGGCCATAGAAGATATTGAGAAGAAGACAAATGCCTTTATCAGACCGTTAGACAAAATTGCTCAGTTTGAGGTATCAGGCACAGAACTTGCTGTTACGCTTGCTTTGTCTGAAATAGAGGAAAGAGCTGGTAAAGTTGTAGAGGAACGGAACAGTAATAAATTGTCAGTAGAAATGTCAGATGTGAATGTTTTAAATATATCACCAGGCATAAATCATAGCAAATCTAGACTCTCAGATCAATTACAGAGAGCTTTGTCAGAAAATAGTGATGGTGTATGCAATGCTGGTGACTATATGACTGCTAGTGCCTCAGTTCAGAGAGTGTTGGTGAACTGTCTTCAGAATGATGAAGGTGAAGATGTGGATGAAGTGGATGATGAAGATCTGTTTGCAGAAGGAGATGAAGATGATCAGACACATAGTGAGGAAGAAAACAAAGGCTGCAACAAATCTAGTTTCAATCAAATTAATAATCAAACAAATGACATGCAGCAGTTAAAAGGCATTACTGAAAAATTAGAGAAGGCATCTGTATCTTCATCACCTCCATCAGATGACAACCAGACTAGTGTTATGAGTAAGGAACTTGAGTTTTTAAAGACTTATGGCTTAGGACTAGGGTACAGTGGTGTGGTGGTTGAAAAGACGCTGCAGATGGCAGATGAAAAAACAAGACCATCTGACTTCCTTACGTTGTTAAAGGTGGTTAAAACTGGACATGAATACTATCAGAATGAGTCCTCTGAAAGCAGTACTCTTGAAACAAGTGGTGATGATATTATAATAGAAAGTGAAACAGTTGAATATCTAAACACAACAAATAGCCCTGATAAAGAAATGGTTACTGACTCGGCTTCAGGTAATAGTAACTTACCAGACATTTATTTACAGAAATTTCATGCAGACGATAATGTAACCGACATAGCAGAACTTAAGCGCCAAAACATAGAGCGGCAGAAATTTTTACAGCAAAGATTTAATGCTAACCATGATTCTGGTCAAGCTAAAATTGCCGAAAGAAGTTCCCAAAATGATGGGTTTGGAAATATAGGAACAGGTCAGAAACAACAAGATACTGATGAAACCTGCGTTATGCGATTTTGGGATGATGAAGAAGAAAGATCAGATGAAGCTCAGTTGGATGAATTTACTAGTCAAAGACAGAGTAGAGCACAACAATACAGTGATAGACCTCAGTATGCTAAAGTAGCAAAGCAAGGCTACACTCCAGGGGGTAAGGGGCCAGGAAAACACTGGTCACCGCAGCGTGGGAAGCCACACTACCAGAAGCCAACACAGGTGGTCACGCCGGTTAGTGTGCAGAGTCCAGGAGGAACGTCGAGGCCCCAGGAGCCTTTGACTGCCCCCAAACTGAGATACATTGTCATTGATGGATCCAATGTGGCTATGACGTAAGGGTAGAACTTATTGTAATTTAATTTTTTTAATGCATTAATCACTTTTCCTGTGAGCTGTAAGTCAAATAAAAGCAATGAAAGTAAAAAAAATGTAAATGTGTATAAGAGCTTGTCCAAGTACTTTAAACTAATCAGATGCATCTTATTTTTTTATTCCTAGGCATGGCAATGGGCGGACATTCTCGTGTCGTGGTATCAAGATCTGTGTTGACTTCTTCAAGCAGCGTGGACACAAAGACATCACAGCATTCGTGCCCAACTGGAGGAACTGTAAACCTGGCCCTACCAACCAGATACTGGACCAGCACATTCTGCAGGACCTCAAGGCTGAGGGAGTTCTGGTGTTTACTCCTTCACGGGTCATCGGCAAGAAGATGGTCGCATCTTATGATGATCGGTATATCTATTACAGAGTATATTCCAGGTTCCCTGGCCATATTAAATGTTCTTGCTTCGCACCCATTGCAAATAAGTAGGCAGGCTCAATGTATGGACTCACCATTGTATTTCGTTAAGGAATGAGCAGTAGTGTAGAAATTTCTAAGAGTTGTGTGATTTTACATCATTGTTCGCTACAAGATCATGTCACCGTGGTCAGTTCCCCAGTACCAGCATGTCTGATTCCTCTACTAGCCTCTTTACTCTGCAAGTGATTGAGTCAAATGTATGAAATGGTAATTAAGGTACTGAAAATCAAAACATATAATCTAATCTAAGTGCATTTGGGGGTAGATAGCCTTGTCAGGTTATCATATAAGGTAGACATTTATCAGTACATAAGTCATGTAAATATTTAAATTGTATTTATAAATAATGCAAGTTATCAACTTATCAGTAAACTTGCTGTATGGAAACAGTAAGCACACACATTTCTTTTGTAAACTGGTAAACAATAATAAACCTAATGCATTTTGTTCCACAAATTTTGTTGACACATTCCTGCAGATGATAAGTGTGATTTTGATATACAAGAATCTGATTTGTTTATCTTTCAGCTATATATTTCTGAATATTTTAATTGTTAAACTTACAAAAGGATTTAAACTCAGTAAGATCATTTTGACTTCAAGGTTTCCCAAAGATTGTGTCTGGGTTTTTTTAAGGTGAAACTTATTACACACATGAATGTTGAACACTGCCTAACGTTGCATTATTCTGGTACCAGATTCATTGTGACGCTAGCAGAAAATGAGGAAGGCATCATTGTGTCTAACGACCAGTACCGTGACCTGATGAGCGAGAAGGCTTCATGGAAACAAATCATCGAGACCAGGTACGCTCCATTGGTGGTGATAAACACACAATGTGCTCTATTTACTGAACCTCACTTTAGGTCCCATGGCATTATATTGACCAGACAGGCACCAATACCAAGGCTACTACAATACTACATGTGTGAGGCTGCCTTGCCACTCAATATAATGCTATAGGGCCCCCAGTGAGATTCACTATTTCTTAAATGTGTTCATATTGCTTTGCATGCTTTTGATCAATGAAGCATCCAAAGCATAGGAGGTATAGGCCTGCTTTGGCTACCAAAAACAGGGAAAATAAAAAATATAACATTTTGACATCTTTGGCAATTTTTACCATCCAAAATATGATTCCCCGCAGTCATTCCAGTAGATAATTTCTGAATTCAAGAAGTGAAACCAAACTTTAACTTAATTTTCTCAAACAATGTACAAAGAGTCAATTTGTCAAGAAAGTTGGACAGACACTTGTTTCATTATAATAAAAAACACACACAAATATCAAATATGAACCATTGGACAAGTATATTGAAATATATCTTGCTTTTGTGGCTATGACCTTGTGTCTTTCTTTAAAATAAAAGTTTGTAAGTTGTACTTGAATGTGAGTCATCGAATGACCTTTGGTTAAATGTGGTCACCAAGAACCATTTGTAAAACACTTTCATATATTTTATATTTCACTTCTACTGTTCCAGATTACTGATGTTTAGTTTTGTGAAGGACCTGTTTATGCCTCCGAATGACCCTCTGGGCCGTGACGGACCTCGATTGGATCAATTTCTCACTCATACCTACATGTCAAATGCGTAAGTAAACAGTACAGTGTGTTTATATTGGTAACCCTTTTATAGTAATTAGCCATCCAAATAGCTAGGAGCTGTAAATCAGAGAATAAGAGGTTATTTGAAAAAAAATCTTCCTCGTGTACCCTTTTTCCAAATGCATAAGACAGTGACCTTTGCATGGTGCTTGTATTGGCAACTTTTATCAAGAGCTGTCAAGATGGCTCAGTTAGTAGAGCTTTGGTTTGTGAATATGAGGAACTGGGGTTCATGGTCTACCTGGCAGGAAAAAACATTTCTTGTGATACTTGACATGACGCTGTATCTGGTTTTCTGATTTCTTTTGTATCTCACATCTGGCTCATGTGAGGGAGTAGGCAGTCACACTCCAAGTAAAAACAAGGGCTATAATCCCACAACTTACTGATCACTGGTTTGTTCAATTCGAGTTAAGAACCTCTGTGTTCTATTACATGTAAACTCAATTACTAGTAGTTAAATATGATATACATGTATCCCTGGTCTTTTAACATCAACGTTACTGCTATACAACAGTTATCCCACTTAAAAATATTACCGGCAATTTTGTTTAAAAAAATTGTTAGCTGCCAACCAAAAAGTTTTAAAAATCCCGTAAACTTTATAACTGTGTAACAACCACCAATGTATTGCAGACATTCCCAACCATACCAGCCACGATCTCAGAACTACAACCAAGCAGGACAGGGCAACACTCCAGGCAGACCATACCAGAACAGGGAAGCTAACTCTGCACAGGACTCTGGCAGCTCAGGCAGTGAAGAGTTCAGGACCCCTAGGAAGAGTGAGTTTCGCACAGAGAAGCAGACTGAACAGATGTTTCGGGACTTGAAGGTGATTTTCCCGGACAAAAACCAGGAGGAGGTAATCAGGAAGGTGTTATACAACCATGGGCGGGAGAGAAACCTGGAACGCCTGGCTAACTACTGCATGAGTGTGCTCACAGAACAATGAACCAACTCTTGGACATATTACTCATTATGGGTGCAGACAGAATTAATTTTAGATACTGGTCTCAGTGCTTGCAGAATATAATCCTTCACATTGGCTTTTTAAGGATAAGCCTTGTATAGAATGATAAGTGTTAGTTTTAGAGTCTGCATTTTACTCTCATAGATTTTGTTTGCATCAAACATTGAATTAAAACCAAAAATGCTTGGCTAACTATTTCATGATGTTTGAGCTCTCAAAACAGTTTTTTTTTTCATCTAAAATAAAACAATTATT
>Ga0224511_10002523_pt1 | contig 12416 bp, 10 predicted proteins | sample SF_May12_sed_USG_2_FD_169988 | JGI IMG/M metagenome (GOLD analysis project Ga0224511, IMG submission 169988) | Sediment microbial communities from San Francisco Bay, California, United States - SF_May12_sed_USGS_8_1 | ecosystem: Environmental > Aquatic > Marine > Sediment | place: USA... | reverse complement strand
TTGACAAAGTCCACGCCCCCCCTAAGGTCAAATCCTGGATCCGCCACTGATAATAGTCGATAATACATAAATAGCAAGGTTTATTTGAAGCCATAGGAATTTAAATAGCGGGTTGTTTTATGTTTATAATTGCAAGTACAATGCATATATAAATAATACCTATGTAATACGATAAATACGTAAAACTACAATAATATTTAATGCATATAGAACGAACATTTAGCGATGGCTTTACATAACGTTTTCAATTTATTCGAGCTATTATTTTAGAAAGTAAATACGACTAGTAACTAGTACAACTATTTTTTGAAGAAGACGACAGAGTTAACAATGAAATTAATATGTTTCAAAATCTTTGATTGTTTTGTGTGTTTGTTAAGTTTAACACAATTGAGAGTATATGTTTTGTTAAATTGTTTGAACACTTTGCTGTACCCAATTTGTTTTGTTTAATATTGAGTATTATACATGTATGCATTGCAGAGATATTTTGCAACAAAATTATATTATTGATACTGTGTGGCGAAGTCTCTTTATTGCAACTATATTATCTCATTGTTTCAACATATTTGCTTTTATGAATTATATTGAAAATGATTGATATATTGTAAAAATTTTAACTCTGTAGAATTGGATAAAATCACTCATAGCCGTCAGAACGTAACCTGTTAATCTTTCTTATTTCTTTTTTCTAGTGGAAAGAGTAGTACCCCGAACAACTTTATACTCGATTTACTACCTTAATTAGTTTTACATGTATATTTTTTCACACAATTTATCCCATTTCAATTACACAATATTTCTAGTAAGATAACCAAATTGGAGAGAGACTATAGGCTGAAATCAAAATAATGAGGTATTTTCGCAGCTAAATCTCCAAACCCGGAAAAGTATTTAATACTACTAAGATTAATTAAACTTTTTAAATAAAATATTTCTAGGATGGAATATAGGAATCCTTTTAGATGTTGTTTTTAAAACATGATAACAACACTCATTATAAATGCAAACCACATTTTTGGGGCAGATAAATAACATGCACACCGGAAAGAACCATATCAAACAATATGTTTATTGTTACATCTTTATATTTCCATGTAGACCTATTTGCTATCAACCTATAAAACAAACAATATAGGTACCACCATGATTAGTAGCGGGAAGAATTATCTCTCGCGAAGTCAATTTTGGAAACACTTTGTTCACATTAATAAATGTATACATGAATGGACCAAACTAGGACTAATATGACAAGTTCGAACTATTGACAGATTTTTATTAGAAAACAACGGACACAATTTTAATATTGGATGCGACTTCAATACAGTACTAAATTACTCAGTGGATAAAAAGAACAGTCGTTTAGATACAAACAGAAAATGCATGCAGAAAGACATTACTAGACATGATAGATACATGCGAACTTATATATATTTGGCGAGAGTTACACCCCACAAAATAACAATTCACGTGGCATTCTAACACTAAACCTACAATACACACTAGATTAAATTACTTCCTAATATTTAACAGAATTAAAAATATGGTAAAACCATGTTATATAAAAACAAGATTTAAAACAGACCATGCATGTGTCGTTCTCAACATAGAATCACTTTTAGTACCTAGAGGACCAGGCTATTTAAAAAAAACTTATAGAAAATAAATATCAAATAAAAAAGGAAACAAATGAGTATACTGTAAATGAAAACGCAAATTATAATCCTAACATTGTGGGAAATTATAAAAAGAAATATAAGAAATGAAACCATAAAATAGTCCTCGTATAAAAGAAAAATAACTAAGCATAACGAAAATCAACTCAAACAAGACATACATCAATTAGAGGAACAATAAATTAATTCAAATAACACAAATGAATCCATTATAAATAATATTAATAAAATGAGCGATGAACTCGAATTATACAAACTACAACAATAATGGTATTTTAATAAGATATAGAGCAGAACATGTAGAAAACAATTACAAAAGGAATAGCAAACACTTTTCAAAACCCGAAAAAACACAAAGCTCAAAGCAAAACAATTTACAAATGTATAAGCTCATAGATAATGAAACAAATAGTGAAGAAATATTGAATGTTGGAAGAAACGTTTTTAAAACTATATTATAAACAAGAGGGCCCAGAGGGCCCTGTGTCGCTCACCTGAGGAAAAGTTCAAAGGTCGCAGTGGAGCCATTTACAGAGGACCACTAATGTTGTCCACCAAATATTGGTAGAGGACCTCTAGATAATGTAATACATCAAATATGAAAGCTCTAGGCCTTGTAGTTCCAGACAAGAAGATTTATGAAAATTGCATTTTGAACACCTATTTTTTGACCCCCTGACCTACTTATGCAATCAACTTAAACCGTTTGAACAACTTTGATAGGGGACCACCCAGAGATCATTCCTGTGAAGTTTGGTTAAATTCCCATTAGCGGTTCAAGATAAGATGTCGTTTGAAGTTGTCCTTAAATAATTCAATGTAAAATTTTGACCCCAGGGGCGGGGACAATTTTGACCGCAGGGGCATAATTTGAACAACTTTGGTAGAGGACTTCTAGATGATGCTATATACCACATTGAAAGCTCTTGGCCTTGTAGTTTCAGACAAGAAAATATTTGAAAGTTTCATTTTAAAAACCTATTTATTGACCCGTGACCTATTTATGCAACCAAATGGAACGGTTCGAACAACTTTGATAGGTGACCACCAAGGGATCATTCCTGTGAAGTTTGGTCAAATTCCCATTAGTGGTTAAAGAGAAGATGTCGTTTGAAGTTTTCCTCATATAAATCAATGTAAAATTGTGACCACCGGGGCGGGGTCAATTTTGACCCCAGGGGCATAATTTGAACAACTTTGGAAGAAGACCTCTAGATGATGCTATATACTAAATATGAAAGCTCTGGGCCTTGTAGTTTCGGACAAGAAGATTTTTGAAAATTGCATTTTGAATACCTATTTTTTGACCCATGACCTACTGTTGCAACTAACTTGAACGGGTTGAACAACTTTGATAGAGGACCACCAAGGGATCATTCCTGTGAAGTTTGGTCAAAATCCATTTTGTTTGTTTCAGAGGAGATGTTGTTCAAATGAAATGTTGACGGACGCACGCACGCACGGACGGACGAAGGACGACGGACATTGAAGGATCACAAAAGCTCACTAAGTACTTTGTGCTGAGGTGAGCTTAAAAGAAACTAACGTAAAACCAAACGAAATAAATATGAATAATAATACCATTAAATAAACTTAATAATAACGAGAAAAATAAACTTGAAGGTAATATAACGAATGTCGATTAGCGCCTGAAGCTATGGAAAATAATAAAAGTCCTCGGTCAGATGGAATAAGCGTTGAATTTTATAAAATATTTTGGGAAAATCTTAAACAATATAAATGGAAGAGATGTTCAAAGAAAAAATGTTGTAAACAATGTGGACAAGACAAGTTTATGGGCACCATGACAAAATGGCCCGTACAAAAACACACAGAATATCACAAAACACGGAGTAAACAAAGACGCAGCAGACATAAAGAAATAACTATTTTTTTGTGTTTTTCTATACTTTTTTTATTCATTTAACTACTCTTTTGCAACTGGAATTTTAACCGAACTTCAAAAACAGGGAATAATTACTCTTTAACAAAAAAAATGAAACAATTCTACACAGCATAGAAAACTGGAGACCCATTAGCTTGTTGAATGTAGATTATAAAATAGCCACTAAGTCAATAGCAAATAGAATAACATAGTTTTTACCAAATATAATAAATGCAATCGAACAGGATTTATAAACAAAATAGATACATCGGGGACAATATAAGAAGTATAATTGAAATTATTGAATACCTAAACAAAACTAATCGTCCCGGGCTTATAATGTTTGCCAATTTTGAAAAGGCGTTTGACAGTTTACACCACGACCTTTTTTAGAATGTTTAAAAAATAACTTCGGTGAAGATATGATAAAATGAGTTAAACTGTTTTAAAACAATATATCAAGTTTGATAATAATTAATGGTAATATTTCTCAATCATTTGATGTCCAAAGAGGGGTAAGAAAAGTTCTCTTCACTGATGATGCCACATTTTTTTATTAACGGAGATGAAAAGTCCATTGGGTAATTATTCAAAACAATTAACACGTTCTCAAATATTTCAGGCCTAAACCTCGACAACAAAAGACAACGATATTAAGAGTTGGTACTTTGAACTCTACAAGAGTGATATACTTTTCTAAAAATTAGTTTTGTTGGACATCTACATCAGCAAAAAACCTAGGGATTTTATATTGAAACAAATAGGATAATTAACAATGATCTTGAACCAAAATTAGATTAATTTAAAATTTGTCTAAAACAGTGGCAACACAGGAAAATATATCAGAAATACATTCATCAATTTTTAAACTTACGTGGGAAAACAAACCTGAAAAAAAAATAAAAGAAATGGGCTTTAATTACCTTTTGATATGGGATGGTTAAACATTCCCTATATAGTTGATTACAATAGGTCGCTAAAAGCAGGATGGGTTAAACGCTATTTTATAGATACACACATTCAAGGAAAATGAAAACAATTATTTCAAGACAAACTACAAAAATATGGAAACAATCTGATATTTGAATAAAATCTTACTAATAAAGACATATGTATAATATTTAAAAATTAAACTTTTATAAAAGAACTAATATCAGCATGGTCAAATATAAGTATAGGATTTAAAGAACACGGACGAAATAACAACAGTTGTAAAACAATTTTATGGTATAATAGTGACATAAGAATTGATAATCAATCTGTATTTTTCAAAAAATTTATGAACGATATTAATTATGTCAGCTTTATGATTTTAGATCTTAATCATTCTATAAATTTGAAGATTTTAGATACATTTAAAACATGGATAAAAAATAATTCTACAAAAACGATCAACGTTTTTATTCTATTTCAGCAAACACAAAAAGACAACTTGCCGAGACATAAAAATAAATGCTCAATCTTATTCTGGAATAACCCTTATAGATACGATAAATGAAAAGAAAAGGAAACACGAAATATTTTAACTGCATTCAATTAAATAAAAATGTTGAGAAAAAAAATTTATGCAAAACAAACTTGCAAGACGCAAATTTAGATTGAAAAATATTTACCAAACCCAATTTCAAACGACCCTTGACACAACATTACGAAATTTTCAATACAAGATTATAATGGGAAATTAACAAACTAACACACTATGGACCGTTCCGCAACTGTCAATCATGATCATTTATAACAGTATATGGTCAATTTTAATCCAATAGATTAGGATTATAATGTCAGGTGACAATCTGACCTAGAAAACACAAAAGAAAGACCCCTTCACAAGCCTTCACAAAAGCAAATGACATCGCCACTAACATATTAGGACGGAAGCAACAATTTCTGTAGATATTTAAAATGTGACTGCAATGTTTCTCTTTTCTGTTCTTTTAAGATCCTCTATTAGGTTTGCTTGCTCCTCTATGCGTAAGTTAGTGTCCATAAGAACCTCTCCTTGTTTCGCTTGCAATGCTGTCAAATGTAAAAGTGTATTATCGCTGTTGTCATCAATTTGTATATGGCAGGCTATTATGTCGACAACAACATTTATAACAAAATTACAAAAAAAACAGTTTTGAAATGTTGTATCTTTAAATCAAACAACATAGTAGGATTCAAATATTTAAACCCAACCCAAAATATTGATTGGAGACGTCATAGAAAAGTATTCAAAACGAATTCTATTCTCCACCTGTTGTGGCAGGATCCTCATGATGTACGCCTGTGTCAATCGCCGTCGCTGTTTCTTCTAACATTTCACTGTATGGTTGCAGCTCAGTTGCCGTAGCGCCCGACCACGCCGACACGATGTCAATGTCTTGGGCGGTGTGTTTAGTGAGCGTGCTTTCCTCGTTTGGTTGGTCATATTCTTTTGATGAAAAATATTAAAACTGTTAACAGTTTCCAATGGTACTATATTACACGTGTTTATTCCAGCCACACGCCACTATCTAGTCCTAACTTGATTCTATGTAAGTCAGTACTCATTCAATGTTCCAAATCATAGAAACACACATCGTTAACAGTTAAGATATCGCATTAGTATCATAATTTTGATAAATCTCTATAAGTAATTAAATAGTATACACATCATATCTACGTTTGTATTTTAATCATTAAAACTCAGAAACTAGGTCAGAAGGCTAAACTTGAAGTCTAGTTACCGTTTTAGTCTAGTACAAAAGGCAACTGCACTCAAGGGGGCAATAAAACACAAACTAATTCATACTGTTTGGAAAAAAAAAACTTAAAATAAAAATGGCGAAACCCTCATTTAAAATTTCTCCAGTTACAAAAAGACGAATTATTGACTGTAAACAATTTGTTAAACAAATTAATATAACATTTCAAACATGAAAATTTAATGAAAGCCAACATTTATTTCCTAATTTAGACCACTCTCCATTTAACACACACATTTTTTTATTTACACAAAATTCTCAAATGGTTTCCGAAAGGGCCAACACTCATTGGAAAACAATAATGTATTTGTTTGCGCCATTTGCTTTAACTTACTTTTCAAAACCAGCTAATAAGTCCAAAATAGTCTAATACAATACAGAAATCAAAGTTAGTTGTTTTAAAAAAAGAAATAATTCAGAACAAATAATAACACACATAAACCTACCGCAACTTTCGTGAGGAGCCTCTACTTCTAACTTAGTTTCCTCCGCCTCACCGGCACTCTTTGTTCTTTGCAGCATTTGAATGTCCGCATCAGTAACGCCCTTCAGTTGACCGACTGTTAAATCAAAGTATTTAATTTAGATTATAATTCGTACTGTTCAATGAAAAATGTTTTGCTGTCAAACATATTGTTTTTAAATAGCCTCACATTTTGGCTAAACGCACACGAAGTCATTGCGCAAATGTGTTACGTGCGACTATTTAAAACGGAGGAAGACAGAATACCGGTAATGCTTTTCAGTGTATATGATAACAAACATTGCAACGCAACATATCTACATTTTACGCATTTAGTATACCTAAGAATAAATAAGACAGACACATAATTGCAAGCAAGCAGGCACGCACACACAAATGGTAAACATAAGGAATTCCGTATGTTTACTGTGTACCTATTTGTTTGACGCTGAAAATAAAATCGTTCTCATATACAACAACATCTAGTTCCACGTTTTCCAATCCTGGTTGTTTTCTAAGTTCTTCTTGCAGTGGAAGAAAAGCACGTGTGATTTGCCCCGTCAGATATTTATCGAAAAATGATATCCACGACGACAAAGACTTGAAGTGAAGGTACACGGCAAGACATTCGCTCTTCAGGGAAGTTGTATCTGTGTCATCTGCAAAGGTTAACATGCTGAGATTATTATATTCCGAAGTGTAAATATACATGTACATGTACATGCATGGTAATGACTGTAATGATTGTTTTATAATAAGCAACGTAAGGATTAATTTGATTTAAACTTATTTATTTAAGGCCGATTGGGAAACAAGTTATCCCAAATTATTTTAATTACTCTCGGCTGCTCATTCCGGATAGAATCCATCTCATTTTTTGAACGAGGTTTAAGAGGAGAATTAAAAGCGAGTCTATATTTTGCATACCTTCACGTAATGTTTCGAACGCTGAATGAAGGCATTGTCCTTCGCATCCAAAGGTTTGCTCGTCCGAAACTGTATTACCCGTTAGAATAGCATTTCCAATCGCCACATGACGGTCAGACAACTGTTTGCTCGTTTCCTCATCCGTGTGTTTGTAATCAACACGTAGGCAAAGTTCTGTTAATACCAAATATGTCAACAGTGATACACAAATAATATATAAACACTCGTATGTACATCAAAAGTAAACAACTCGCCCTTTTCGGTATCGTGTGAATGTGATACGTGTACACGGCAGTCAACTACGTCGACAACAACATTAATACTAACATGACAAAAACAGCCAGTTTTGAAGTGTCGTATCTATCAATCAAACAACGTAGTTTAAATCAACGTACAATGATGTATGATGGTTGAAATAGTAAACGACGTACACATACCAGTTTCTATGTTGCGATTCTCTTCCACATTCACTAACCTTTCTAAAAGATTTTTGATGTCTAGAATGTCTACAAATGAATATATATAGATAAAATAATTTGAGAATGTATCAAAAGGCCATACGTATAAAGCAGACATAGCCAATAAAATATTAGGACAGACACTACAATTTCATAAATATGTATTATGTACCTGCTCTATTTTTCTTTTCTTTTCTTTCGAGATCCTCTACACGTGTGTTAGTGTCCATAAGCTCCTAATTGAAGACAATTACTAAAAATAAGTTTTGTGTTTACCCTATCAACACATGTTAATATTTATATTTGTGATCAGCCGTATTGTTTTTGTCAATAAGTATTAAAGAAGAAGTTATACTGTGACCCAGCGACTGAAATACTTTTCGTTGCGATGAGAAAACAATAAAAATATGTTTGGATTGTGTATACCAATTATCTAGGTAGTACGTATACTGCGTTAAATGTTCGTCTTCTCTGCAAAGGCAATATATGGCAAATAAGAAAAAATTGTATACATTCTACATACCTGCTTGGCGGAATAATACTCCCGTTCAAGGGCTTGCATACGGCAGACTATGCTATCATTGATTTTACTGTGAGCATTTGCAAGGTCTGTCAACTTAACCAATTCTTCTTTAACCATTTTAGCTTGCTCAGCCAATTCTTTTTTAAACTGAATAGCATCCTCTTTAACCCCATTTTTAAGCTGGTCTGAAAGTTTAACCATCTCTTCTGTTGTATGGGAAGCATGTTCATCTAAGTCTTCCTTATGTTTGGAGAGACAGTTTTCAAGCTCTGCCTTTCTGTTGGCAATTATATTCAATGCAGTCGTTCGTGCAACTATTTCTTCTTGTTGTGTTATAACAATGTTGCTATCAGCGAGCTGCAGCAAAAACATGTTTTATACGTTTAAACGTTCATCGTATTAGTAATTAATTAAGTTTAATTAGAAGCATATACGATTAATGATTAAATAAGGCGCCCATCTGTGAATTATTTATGGTGATAGCTTTTTGAAAATAGTTTACTTGTAAACTATATTATTGTGTCATCAAACAAATGTGAAAGCTGTAAGAAAATTTTAGGTTCTACTCGGAAATTATGTCAAAGAATGTCAAAAATGTTTTTTCACAAGTATCTGTATTTTGCGTAGCCACTCAATGCAGTAGTGTACTACCCCATTACGCTCGTGTCTAAAGACTCTCGTCGGCGAGCGAGCGTTTTGTGGCGTTTGGCAGTGGAAAACGCTCTCGCTTAAACACCATCTTCAAAATACATTAGCGCCAATTCATAAATATCAGTATCACCTTCACACAGCCCCAGCATTATTTAATCAACACCTTAGTATCCTTTACAATTAATTTAGCATTAGCCCCACATCACCTTATGCTATGGTCACAAATCATGTACAGACACCGTACGACGTTTACGGCGTTCGGCCGGCGGCCGAATGAATCGTAGGTTAAAGGTAATTTTAATCACCGTTACGAACTGTGTACTGCTACATTATCATTGAGCTTTCGTACTTTTGCCATTTGCATTTCCATAAAGAAAATAAAAATAGTGTTAGTGTCATGCAAAGTCACCGTCATCCTTGTAAACGTAAGTTGCTTGTTTGTTTGCTTTTCGTTAAAAACTGCACGTTTTTAATGTATTTTTTAGATTTGGATACAAATAGCAGGAATTATGCGTTCTGCGTTCCGTCTGCAAACCCTGACTACTGTGTACCAAATGCATGGGTGGGGCCACTCTCTTACATGAATGTTTTACCCACTAACATGTGTGCTGATAAGTCAAGAAATTTTAAAACTAATTCTAATTACGAACAAATGAATAGACAGGCAGACATACGGATGGACGGCCAACGATCGCTATACCATTTTATGTCCCGTATATAAAAGGCCGATTCAGAAATACGAGCTCTTTTGTTTCTACACACACGGACATTGTATATATTTTTACAGGTTGATTTCATATTGCATTAAACAATTGGTGAGCGTTATTCGTAAAAATGCATAGTTGCCCCGTGAAACGCTATTCATGAAATATGTGAGCGATTTACGCCGCGGTCGTCGCAAAACTCTTGGCGATGAGCGTTTTGCGATGCGAGCGTAAGGGGGTGTTACACAGCAGTCGTAAAACGTCTGCAAGGCTTTTAAGGGGTTGTATTTTGTCTGTAAGGACGGCGTTTAACCAAACAGTAATTGGTTTTAAGTACATCCCGCATTGAACCAGTTTATAATGTAACTTAATTTTCAGGTAAAACTATGTGATTTATACACCTGTTACACTTATACTCGTCCTCAGTACGACCTAAAAGTTCGAACCGAACGGGCTTTAACGGCGTGAAAACGGAGTGGTCGTAGTAGCAACCCATTTTGTAATAATAGTGATAGCCACCACAATTTGTGTCATGTACTTGTTACATTGTACATGCTGACAATAAATTGATTTCAATGTCTTTAGGGGTTTCCTTTTCTATTCAACATTAGTTTTTATAAACTGGTATAACCTAAATGACTTAACAATTATTCACCACATATTGTAAGACATATTTTCAATGGCTATGTTATCTTTACTGTGTTACTGTGTATGATCATTTTTATATTTGTTTGTAATTGTTGACGAAACATCATACGTGTATAAGATATGCCAACTTTGGTTCAACTATCATTGAGTCGCGTTGAAATTATTGGCATAGTTTTGTTGCTGCTGGTGATATTAACGAACACGGTAAAATGAAATACAAACTTCTTGTAGAGATGTGAGTGCTGCCTTTGCTTTATCATCGTTTTGCAGTGCTGGGTGCTTCAATACGGCTTTGAAGTTGTCGAGGAAATTGTTCAGGTCGTCATCAGAGATTCGTAACTCACCTTGGTGACATATAGCATGTCTGTGTTGTGTTACCTAAAGGGAAAGCAAAAAAGTATCTGTATTTAAAAGAAACTGTAACAATCCCCAAATATTTATTGGAGGCTCAACATGTGGATACTTTACATAGATTGTATAAATATACGCTTTTCCTGAGAATCGCACACCTCGAAGCAAAGCTTATCTGCTTCACGGGCATGATAAAACAAAGCATGTTATTATGACAAATAATGTAAAAATAGATTACCTTTTCGAATAAATCCAGAAAGCCTTTGCCTTGGAAAATCATATTCAATTTTCTGTTATTCTGACAAATACTTAACAGTGCCAATGCGTCAAGCTCTTCAAACTTCGATTTTGTTTTGTATCCAGGTGTTGATATGAAACATTTGATAAACTCAAAGAAGCCATTTGCAGATGACCACTGGTCAAAGTTGGTATTATACCAACAGGGGTCTTTGTGCGTATGCTCGTCGGTTATCAAATCATAGAATATTCCACAAGCTCCTCCTTCAGGGCACTTTCGTCTTGAATTTGTTTTACGTCTACTGCAAATGCAATTACGAGGATTTCCTTGGTTACATTGTCCATTCCGCACTTGATGATACGGCAACAAAGTGTCGGGCAAACAGCTGTTACACTTATAGTCTTGAACACAAGCCGTTTGTATTGTATTACCCACATGTTTGTCATATTGTTTTCGTGCTTCTTTCGATATAAATTCGACTAAACCATTCTTTAAATACTTTAATCCTAATGAAGCTCTGATCCAATTTCGGAACTCTCCTTTTATTTGTTCCGTTAGAGCCATGGTAATATGCAAAAGTAATATAAACACATGCGTGTATCGTGTGCAATGTCAAACAAAGATGGCATCACGTTAATGTATTGGCATTGCAAAATGTCGAATTATGTCGCACTTTCTATTTTGGTTACTTCAGTTCTATACCATTTAGTTTTAAAAAGACAATATATTAAAGCACTAATATAACACATATTGCAATGGTAAAATGATTCCATTTGACTCGATGTGATAATTGAACGTGCGTAAAACTCTTGCTATTATTCTTTATAAAATACCTATAGACTATATGTTTGAAACCTAGTTATATAAATTCGATCATGTCTTACAAATAATGACATGTCGTTAAGTCTGATCAATGCACGATCAAGTATTTCTATTCATCGAGCGTGGCGAAGCTCTTTCAATTTTAAATACCGGGTTTGTCATTGAAGTTTCAAATAACATGAACTATTTCAAATTATATATTACATAAAATAAAATGCACTCAAAGTAAACCTTTATCAAAGAGCTAACCGATCTCCAATTATAGAAGAGTGGATCAATACATAGTGTATTGATTACCGACTGATATTATCATTATCAATCGACAGCTCCAAAAAGCAATATTA
>Ga0224511_10002522_pt1 | contig 12417 bp, 11 predicted proteins | sample SF_May12_sed_USG_2_FD_169988 | JGI IMG/M metagenome (GOLD analysis project Ga0224511, IMG submission 169988) | Sediment microbial communities from San Francisco Bay, California, United States - SF_May12_sed_USGS_8_1 | ecosystem: Environmental > Aquatic > Marine > Sediment | place: USA... | reverse complement strand
AACAGAAAAAAAGGCAAATATGAAAAATCTTTATTTAGAATTAATAGTAATTCTATCAAAAATAAGATCATATATCACAAGAACAAGTATATGCACAAATTTCAAAATGCATTTTATGTAAATAAAGTTTAGCAAAAGCTGGATTCCAATATCAACGTACATACATGTTGTACACACATAATCTCATTGTACACATATAAAATTAGGATGCACGAATTGTAAAACATAAGTAAACGGACAATACTGAAAAAGAAACAAATCTGCTACAATGTACACCAGTCTGCGAATTAGTCTATAAGCCCGAAACCCGAGTCAATAATTGGGCATGTCAGTTGATAAAAAATGAATAAAAATAAGCCCGACCGGTCGATTAAAATGTTGGGATACACTGTAGAACAATCAATTTGGGCTATTAAAATTTCATTCGGGCTATTGAAAGGGTTATAGTACACAAAATACTTAGCGCGCAGACTGATGTACACATCTGACTAAGAAATAATATCAATTGGATTTATTTTCCTTGGTACATATATATATATATATATAGTTAATGGAATTAACGTGGTCAATATCAACACTCTACCTAATAACTAGTAACCAATATTTAACATAGATAATTGTCTGCGAAGTCAGCCTTGTAGTGTGGTCATCTTGACCACTGGTCAATACTGAGACATCTATCACTTGCCACACCCACACCTTGGTCAGCTATGAACTGTTACACGTTACACAGCATTCTGGTACAATAATATGTTCAAACGGTTAGGTCTTAGTAGTACACATATGGATTGTAGATTGTACTCACGACAATACAGTAAAATTATAAGGAACTCATCGGGACCATGAAAATCAGTTCCTTATAATCGGAAGTTCCTTATAAGCGGGTTTCTTATAAGCGGACTTTACTGTAGAGACAACTGTGTAAATGGTCATTAATAAATACAATGTAGACAAGTGTGTGCTCATATATCATAACGAACAAACTGGAATGTAGAATCTGTTAACCCACACCGGTCAACTTCATATCATTAAATGACGTAAATAGTACGAAGTATGTTTAAGAAACCTTTTCAGGTTCATTAAAAAGTTTTTATCACAACATCTTATTGAATACTGTTTCTTACTTGAACAATCGTGACAGTAAATAAATTGTAAAGAACACTTCATTGAAATCTCTTGGTAGATTTCTACACACACACACACACACTTGCATTTAAGTCTGCAAGCAAAACCTTTGCTTTCTTCCCTGTACGATCGCGACTAGAAAACAATTGAACGTGAGTGTAACAATTTGATAATTCTAATGAAACTTATAAAAACAATTCTATCATCCAAACGACGTATCCTTAAAGGCGAATCGTTCATCTTCGAGAAATCGGGCGAGTTCGTTCGTATACGGTCGGTAGAAGTCGACGAGGGCCGTTTTGGTTTCGGGCATCATCGGTCCCGCCTGTTTCTTTTTCTTGGTGACGTAGAATGCTCCCTCGCGTGCCATATCGTCCAACAATGCGTCGCTAGGGGCCGCTGGAAAACGACAGGACATATATTTTACATTTGTGTGCAGCTCAAAGTGTATACATGTATATTACTTAAGCTTTAAAGTTAATGGTTAAATGATCATCAAAATATATACATGTACATTATTACAACACTAGTAGTACTTAACTCTCCACAAGGTCAACTAAAGGCTTACCTCTTTGAACAATAAGAGGATTTAAAGGCCATATGTTCAGGGTAGGTATTATCTACAGCAATTCTGTTATATACAAAAGTACAATACTTATAAAACCCAATTTTAAATCCAAAATCGTCTATTATTAACAATGGCAACCACAAATATGCTGTACAAATGATCGAATTGCTCTATTACCTTATGTAATACATATTATACCTACTATAAATATTGATTTAAATTTACTTTTCCTCAAAAGAGTATCAAATGTGTCAGTATCAATCCATTAGGAATGGAAACAGCAACTTTTGTACTCGTATCTCAAGACCACTAAACATGAGGTAATAGCATTTAAAAACCACTCAATATTTTGACACACACACCAAAGTATGTCTCAGTCGTAATGCATTCCGTTCATGTCAACATTTAACTGGACACGTGGTAAACAATTTGCCCCAGGCGTTCTATTCCCGTTGGACGTTCGATCATCTGCACAATTATACCTATTCAGTAGAAACTCGTTAGTTTGTCAGTTGTTAGGGGTTACTGAAATACTAGTTTGTCATTTAACGCATAATTCAGTTTCTGTATTGATTCGCCTTGTCATGAACAAGTGATGCAATAACTTTGTCATCGAGAACGCTCAAGCAACAGTGCATTTTAAATGTTTAAACTGTTTTTAATATCATGTGTGAAATAGTAAGCACATATTTAATCATTTTTATTGAATGGCAAACATGGTTGAACCACTAGAAATTGTAGATGGTAACCTTCTGCAGACGGCGTGACCACATGACAATGCCGTGTATGTTTTCAATGTCACCGGTCAAAAACCGAAACTTATTGATTCAAGCGAATGTCCCATCTAATGTCAATGAAGTTTTTTTAAACATTTAATTAGCAAGCTAGAAATAAATGTAGGCACTGTCTTAACTCTCAGTTCAAACTGTTCAATACAACAGCGAAATATTTGCTTTTTAAAGCGCTTTAATAACATGTTTGCGATGGCCAAAATATCCGCGCAATTATATTTCTGTAATTTAACTTTAAAATGATCGGAAAATAACCTGATTTTCTTTTAAACTGACTACTAATGAAGTGTAACTTAAATGTTAATGAGAGACACTTATTAAATTATTCAGCCACCTACCAACATCAAGGAAGCTGCAAATTTGTTTCATAGTTGCCCGGATGTCACTTATGTAATCCTCGTGCCGGAACACGAGCAGCTGGTCACGTGGGAACACCTTGAGCCACTCCAATAGGTGCACGATGTAGAAACTCGTGAAGATCGGGGCCTGTATCAATTCATACATAATATATATGTGTATATGGTTCATAAAGTGTATATCTTGCATTTCTTTTGCAACCTGGTGTTATCCATATTTTGTATACTAGTACTAGCTTTTACTTTGTTATTTATATTTCAATAGAGTAATTAAAGACTTTAAAGCACAATTATGTTTATTGTTTATACAACTTTGTATTTATACACATATTGACCCTATATATTATAAAATTATGTAATTGTTCACCTGATTACACGTATATATGTATTATTTTAGCCACATGGGCTTTGACCTTCTGGTTTAAATAAACTGTCTTGTCATGTCTTGTCTACATGATGTAGGTCAGTCAAGTCTTCCCTCAATACTTATTATGTTGATCAGAATTGTCATGATAAAACCGACTTTCAAATAAGTGACACTAGTTAGCATATATGTGTTTAATGGTAACCATGCAAAATAAGTTGACATTGGCACTACATTTAAAAAAGGAAACTCAATAAAGTATCCCATCAAATGTACTGTGATAATTATGAAATGACATATTCTAATTTTTAACAACTGGTCATAGCTTTAAAGGTGTTTAAATTCGTAAAATGAAATTAAGAATGGAATCTAGGAAATGAAATTTCCAGCAGATTTATATATCTTAATCTTGATCTTAGATGTCATGAATATTGTTGGTAAAGAATCAGAACATCAATGTATGAAGTGAATACCTTAAGCGATTTCCGGAAGGTGTCGTCGTATATGCAGTGCCTTATGGTGTGCTGCTGCGTGCACGCGTTCCAGCGCGTGATGGAGGTTGTGACGTCAGTGTGGAAGGAGCGCGCAGACGACCCGAATCCGCCGTGAAAATAGTGCGAGTACAACCTAAAAAAGTGTTATTGTAATGAAACAAACAGTTATGTAAAATATCATCCAATTATATCTACAAATATTATTTATATCTACAAATATTATTTACAAAGGCTTTTTAATAGAAAAGGCAAAAAAGACTAAAAATCCCTTTAAAGCATGTTAGGGCTATACTGTTAAGTTCAAGTAACTAACAAACTAAAAGACCCTATGATAACGGTTCCTTGTCTACTCTCATTGCCTTTTCATGCTGCCTTCTGAAAAAGTACCCCGTGTGATATTTGCTTGAAACTGTTTAAGGTCTGGGTTTTTTCTGAGAAGTTCTAACACTTTGTGGGTAAGCATCGCGCTCTTTCCTTACCTATCTACCGGGTCTCGGAGCATGAGGAGGAGTTTGACATTTGGGTTGACGTGTCTGACGGAGTAGGGCGTGGTCCAGAGGAGTTCCTCCGCCCCAGGGGTGTTCTGCGGCGTGTTCACCTCCTTGAAGCGGTCCCAGATGTCCATAGGATCACCGTGACCTGTTCAAGGAAAGAAGAGGTGATATTTAGCGCCAAATTCAGTTATATACGTATTCATTAAAATGTATTTTACACATTTTCGTGTTTTAAAATTGCCTATCGGACGAAGTATTGTAAACACAATAATCATATATTTCCGGTTAATTTCACTACTGCTTTCAAAATGCTTTCACCAATGTGTGAACGTTTCAGGAAATTGGGTTTACATATGCATGTAAAGTAAAAAAGAAGAACGTCACGTGGTACGTGTTCTATGTAACTACCATTCTCTCACCAGAGGGCGTGCTACACAAGTTTCGCTTACACCTCTGTCAACGCCGGGAAAAGTGGTTCTCATGCCCGTGATATTCGCAATACCGCAAAATAGTTCCCCGAAAATTTGGGTTAAAATATATCTTAAACATGTTTCTAAAAAATAAAAATACTCATTTTAAGTAAAATATACAGAGATAAAAATAATATCACTAGCATTTTATTCATTATTTATATTCTGTTTAAGACTCTTGTACACCGGGCGTTGACAGAGGTGTAAGCGAAACTTGTGTAGCACGCCCTCTGGTGAGAGAAAGTGTAACTACCTGTGATCTTGCTGTGCTGCCCGTTGCTGTCTGTGGCGGACTGGATGACACTGGACATGAATTGGCCGCTGAACTCATTTAGGGTCATGCCCTTCTTCGGCCGATGCGTCCTGGGGTCCACTGTGACACAAATACAAATGTACACACACCGTACAAGTTACAGGGTTGCATTGTATAGGTAATTGTTATGGAAACAAACGGCAGGAAAGAATACTGCAAAAATACTGGTGTATCGCCAAAACAAGGAAGGAAAAGGTGTAACAATTCGAAACGGAAGTTGAATTTCTACGTAGCAGAAAATCTCGTTAAGGTGGACCTAAACTTCTTGTACACAGAATTGCCATTGTTGAGAAGTAATTAAATTATTTTTTCAAGAAACGGCGTAGATAGTTATAAAAGGCCTTATAACAAAACAAAGAGTTAAAGGCGTCTGTACGACCAATCAGAACACTGTGTAAGATTAACAAGTGTGCCAACTTTGAACTTCACATGTCACACTGTTGAAAATCACACCAATAACCCCTTTAAAATGTTTTGATAAATGGTTTATTATATTATTATTAGAATCAATGACACAGAGTTGTATGTTGAACGCGTGACGAGATCTGCCGGACCTACCGATGGCGAGTCTTTTCCAGGACCAGAACCACACCTCCTTGCCAAAGATGCCCTTATTTGGCACGATGTCGGGATGCTTGAGCAGACGCTTGAAGAAGTCCGAGGTGCCGCTCTTGCAGATGCCGATCAAGTGAAAGTAGGGCAGGCACCGGAAGCCGCCGGCGTCCTGCCAACACGGGTTCTTGTACTCGGGTAGAAAGGTTGGCGGCTTCTACAGACAGAACAGGGATAAAAGCTCAAATACTTAGTCTAGTAAGTATATATTGATCAAACAATCGTAACAATTCGGCCATTTCCGTGCTTCCAGATATTTCCGAAGAAATCGCCGAGGGGTCCCGATTGAATGATAAAACAAACAACCAGTCGATAGCAGGGTAGTTTCTGACGCTAAAACTTTAAAATATAGACCCACAACCGTAAGACTTAGTACGGTAATTCTTGCTTTCACATTGCATAAGTATGAACAAAACTTAGTCTGGATTTTTATTAAACCATCGCGTGCCTTTTGTTATTACCTAGCTAAACAGATATAAGCGTCACGAACTATCGTAACAAATAAAAACGACGAATAGAAGTGTTCGTCTGTAAAAAAATCGTATCTTCCTATATTTAGCAGATAATTGAACAATTTCCATGTCAAAATAATCAAATGCACATGGCCTTGGTCATACAAAGCAGTACTTTATGTAAGGTGGGCATGAGCTTATTTCAAACAGGGTATATTTTCTACCTAAAAGCTCAAAGTAAAATTCATCTAAAGCTTTAAATATAAATAAGCCAAGATCAACAGTTTATAACACTATTTACGAATTTGACTGTGACGTGTGTGTTAAATACATGTACTTGTAAAACCATCTGTTTAACAAAAGTGAAACCCACCTTATTTCAAGATAATTTTATGTTTATCTATCGTGAGTTGTAGAATGTTCTCCGTTTATACTAAATCTAGCATGAATTGTTTACGAGGCACACTTTATGCACCGTGACAGAGTGCTTTAAATATATATGAAATTACTATTCAGTTTATAGATAAACGCAATGGCGTCAAAAAGAACCTGTCATTAGTAGTCTCTGATACTATAATGGCTTCCGTCTCTGCATCGTTTTACAAAAATTCGTAAACATTAATTGCTGTCTTTCTATTCATTTGTATGGAAATGGCTGTATTATAAACTGTAAGGTTCGTTACTATATTACCATAATGTTAATGTGATTTTGCAATTAAGTTACTCTATACTTGAGGTACAAACATCACATCATCATTGTGCTACTTTTAGAAAGACTATCACATTTGTATACCAACCATGCACAGCAGATCCTCGACCCCGGTGGACCTGCGCGGCTGCTGACAGGGGTCCGGCATTCCCGGGAACTCCTGACTCTCCGTCATTCCCGGACCCAGGGGCTGCAGCTTCGTCAGCGGCGCTGGCAAGTTGGGCACGAATGTTTGGCCATCTGGCGTTTGCTGGGGCGCTTGGTTGTTCGTGTCAAGTTGGTTTGGCATGAATTTGGGCGGTTTCGGGGCACTGTTGTATGTGGGTCTGTATTCGTCCATAGTGTCCGGTGTAAACGTGTCTGTTCTTTCTGTGACAATATATTGTGGCGTGTCTGGGCTATCGTTGGTCAACAGTAAATGATCCACAGGAACACTCGTCGACTCGTTTTTCACGTCAGTGTTGTCCGGTACTTCACGAGCACTAGATGCGATTCTGTACCAGTGACCAGCAGAAGCTGGCTGATACTCAAAAGTCGTTTCACTCGCACTGAAGCGCTCAGTCGTCCCAAATAGAACAGCTAACGTCAGGAACATGAGACAAAACGTAAGGATAAACGTACGGCGCACTCGAGTAATGCATTCTGTGGCACGTACGTTGACGTCGACGTTTGGCAGTGGCATTTTGCTGGTCGTTATTGATTAGTGACTGAAACGGTCAAAATATCACTTTAAAACATTTACATAAAATGCATGATTGTCGGTGTTTTTTTCTTCATAGATATTATATCACAAATATTTAGTTTTCAAAGCTACTGCTTGCGAATATTGAGCAAAATACGCAATTCTTTATAATATGTTAAAAGGACTGATTGAAAAGTTTTACAATACAAAATAGGACCAGATGAAAACAGAATTTCGCCCCAAGCTAGGATCAAACCAAAATGTCATGGCCTCGGTTAATCACAATTTCTTTTGTCCATATACAGCTTATTATAAGTCAGCTATTGTTAATACACTCGTGTTGTGACCAAACATTCAGTGGGTCGATGTGTTTATATCATAGAGTGTTCCAAATCCTCTTTTAAGAGAGAAATACAGCATTGAACTGAATAGACCCCTTGTATCCTGCACCCTGGACCCACTGTTTTCAACATTATTGGACAATAATAATACACTGACTAAAACAGGAATGTGTGTATTTATACACGCCCATAACTTTTTAATGACAATTTTTAGCAAAACTATTTTTCATGTCATGGTTAATAATAATGCGCCCTATACATATAGCAATTGTCAAAACGACGCATTGCTATCTAACAGATGAACATCATTTCCTTGTGCATTTATGCATGTGTTCCTTGTGCATTGTTTTATAAACTTTATTCTGACGCTAAATTAATTACTTGTCACTTATGTAACAATAAAATCACAAAACATTAAGATTTTTTACAAGTTTGGACCGCTTCAGTAAGGGTGCACACTTTTCGCTGTTGGACTTTTACGTTCAAGTCAGGCGATGTTAAGAGTTTAGTAAGAATGGTACTAGTACATACATTATTAAAATATAATTATACACGTGTACACTTCCATTTTTTTTCATGATGAATTCAAGATTAGCAAAGTATAAAAATGAAAACAAAATAGCAGGCAGCAGTGAAAATACAATAACACTTCTGTGTAAACCCATAAAAGAGTTAGATACAGCAGTAATAAAATAACAAAAAGTTTTATATTATCACAACTAATAATATTTCACTTCCTTTTCAATATGCAAACCTTTTCTTAGCAGTCTTAGCAGTCTTACCCGTGCTTTATAAACGAAGCTCAGTGCGTTTTAAATCTGCTCTGGTGTTTATCAGTAGGAATCCAAGCAATTTTCGAGCATATTGTTTACAAAATATCCCACCGAATTCATGAATCACACATTTACCTAGCCAGTATGTAATGGTCTGCCACTAGAGTTCACGATACATAGGGTAGCACTATCACCACTTAATCCAGTGAACACGTTTCGAGGGAGTTCCGACTGCTTACACTATGCACATAACTTATTATATATCTCTCCGGTTTCCAGAGTGCCGTCTATAGCTACCCGTATTTCACAGGATATTGTATGGATTTTCGATAGCCTGTTTCATATTGCAAAAAATAATGATATCTTTGCCAGCGTCTTTCAAGTTACGCGTCAGATGAGCTGCTCATTATGTAGCCTGCAGCACATACCGAACTGCTGCAGTGTCAGAAATATATGACGCCTCAGGGAGCGTGTATGTTTCAACGATTAAAAATTACATGACTGTAGTAATGACTACCGGTACTTATTTTCTCTTGTAAAAATTACATAACTGTAATTACGACTGTCGGTAGTTATATTTCTTTTATAAGATCGCTAAGAGGCTTAAAACAACCAAGAGTGGGTCAAGCGTTTAATCTTTTGTTTAGTGTTTTGCCAAACATGTATAACCTCGTCGGGATAATCTGACCAGAAAACAATCACAATAACACGCTTGTATTGATGCGAAATAGGAAAGGAGGGACTATCAATATAAACTAAAGTAGCGTAAATATAATAGTTGTAGTTTTTGTATTCAATAAGATAGTCAATCTTCGCAAATACTTGACAGCGTAATGCTATGTAATGCGACGTGCGATCCCAGCGATTAGAGTTCAAATACAACTTTTAATAAAGTTTTTTATTATATTACTGGTTTGAGAAATATTAAAGTATGAATGCTTTTTCGAGTTTTAATGGGTATTTTCACTAGTACACGTACCAAAATCATTTGTAATATACTGCGAAGCGTTTGTTTCCTACTTTAGATACAAAGTTTTAACTATTGATGCATACTTAATTTACCCGATGTTACTTATTAAATCTTTTTAAACGCAGTGATAAAAACACATAACCAAATATGCAAACTCACTCATTTTACACATATAAAACATACAATTATTTTTCATTAAAAATATCTACTTCTGGATTCGAACCTACGCCCATAAAATTATGATTTTAAACGCGTTTGGACACTAATCCACTGTTTAGCCCACTGAGCTATTTCACATTGATGACAAATATTGAACTACTAGTAGTAGGATTTAAAGTGAACAGTAAAATATGCTAGGTCTATATCTTTATACCCTTATAATCGGTCATAAATCTGGCAATATGTTAAGTATACTAAATAAATTCAAATTGTAAAAGGAATTGCAAACTTTTGTGAAAATAATGTGTTTTTGACAAAAAAGTAAAAACTCAACAACAACAAAACAAAAAATCAAACAAAAACCCTTGCCAGAGCCGGAGATTGAACCCAGGACCTCTAGCATCCAAAGCGGATGCGTTACCACTTGTAGATTGTAGTCAAGCCATTTAACTGTTTCGACGCAATGGGTCGAAACGTAAATAAACAAAGCCAAATTTGCGGGCCACACATTTTCAACAAATACATTTTTTTCTGTATAATTTTTACGGATGTGAGCTGTGGCACGCATACACGAAAGAGGAAATGGCCAAACTAGAAGTTGCTCAAAACGTTTGCCTAAAGTACATGCAACAGGCTTCAAAATATATATCAGCTCTGACTTTGTTCTAAGCAGTGTAAACACAGTTAATATAGAAACCATCGTGGATTTTCGGAAACTGCAGTTTTTTGGTCAATTATCTAGACTGGCAAGCAAGTATCTGGCAAAGTCAATCTTTGTGAACAGATTAACTAGTTTCTATAATGGGGATATTCGACAATCTGGGTTCATTACGGACGCTTACCGAATACTTAGCAAATATAACCTAACAGATTTTCTGGAAACATATGTTACATCCGGCGATTTCCCCACAAAGTGTTCGTGGAAACTTACACTGCAAACGCATGATCTAAAAAGGAAGAAACAAGAGCAAATGGATAATGTGGTAAATAATGAAAACGCGGACTATTTGCACAATGTTTTAAATATTGAAACTACCTCACGTCTGTGGAATATCTGTAAGCGCAAACTTGCAATAGCTGACATATGTAGGACTCTAAACAGAACCGTTGCAATGTGTGTATCCCGAAAATTCCTAAGTCCGTGTGCAAAATGTCAGACTTTATGTGTGGACATAGTTGAACATTTACTTACGCTTTGAACAGGAAAGAGTGAACTGCGAAAACAGTTGTGGATTTCACTTATTAATGAAATGGGCACTGAATGGTTCTTGAACTTTATACAAAAGAGTGCGTATGACCAGTGTAATACGATTCTGGGGCTCGCATTGCTAAATGATAATGTTGATTTTAATCTGTTCCCCGTAACTCGGAGCCTTGTACAACTTATGTCTTGAATAGAATTACATAATTATGTTGCCAGCGAGTATGTGCTGCACTTAAGGTGCACCCTACATTGACATATGGTACGTATGTCCTTATCTAGTTAAGAACATGCGTTTGCAGTGTTTCACGACCGCCGCACCAAAACTGTGGAATACCTTGCCAAGAACATTGCGTGAAAGTCAATCGCTTACCTGTTTTAAGAAAGCATTAAAAACTCATTTGTTCTGCAATACATATACAAGTTGACTATTGAATCACAAAGGAAACGTGATTGTGTTTTAGAAATGTTTCAGTTCAAATGACTGCACTATTAAAATATGTTTAATCATGTTATTAAAGGCTTTTTAACGTGCATTAATATACATGTAAACTTTAACAGATTCTATCTAAACTGTTTTATTGTTTATTGTAATCTATTTAAACAAAAAGTTTTACATTTTATTGTCTATATTTTCAAAGTAACTATATGATTCGTATTAACATATTGTGTATGTATTTTATGTGTAAATTCTTTTTTAAGTGTTCTACGTACAGCACTTTTGAACGTGTACTTACATGAAAAAAGCGCTATATAAATCTGGTAAAATAATAATAATAATAATAATAATAATAATAGTACATATATAGTTTACAATCAGTTATTTACATCAAATATGTTTTAATGTATTAATAATTGATGTGTGTTGTGGATGTTGTTGTCATTGTGATCGTCAAAAACACTTGTACTGTTTAACAACTATATGATTATATTAGTTGTATGTGCATGTGTGGAGATGTATTTGTTTGTTTTTACATGCTTGTGAAATTAATAGGTTATTTTTCTGATTTAACTTTGAATTAATGGGTAAATTTTTGCTTATTGTAAACCCTATATTTTTTCATCATATTTTTATAAAGTAAAGTATCATTAATTTTCCCTTGACAATTTCTATTTATTCGCCTTTCTCGAAATAAAAGCCAAGTAGTAAATTATTAGTAATTCGTCAGTGGACGTTTTTCACTTTTATGTCTTGAATTTCGCTTTCGTTTTAAGACATAATTATCTTATCTTGTGAATGTCCAATAATAGTTAAACTCTACCCTATTTCCATACATAGCAAGTTCATTACCAACACAATTAAGAAAATTAAAGCATTTCTACTTATCAGGGGCGTAGATAACATTTTGACATTGGGGCGGCGAACCCTTCGTCGGTAAATTAACGCTTACCGGTATTTTGGGCACGACAGTTAACAGTGTAAATTAACTTACTATACATGTTCTTAGAGGGAATTTGAAGGTACATGCAGTTGTTTTACGCATGTATAATGGATAACATTTACGTTTTAAAACAACATACCCATTAGTTATCGAAAGGTATT
>Ga0224511_10002521_pt1 | contig 12418 bp, 7 predicted proteins | sample SF_May12_sed_USG_2_FD_169988 | JGI IMG/M metagenome (GOLD analysis project Ga0224511, IMG submission 169988) | Sediment microbial communities from San Francisco Bay, California, United States - SF_May12_sed_USGS_8_1 | ecosystem: Environmental > Aquatic > Marine > Sediment | place: USA... | reverse complement strand
GGTGTCGGTGTCGGTATCGGTATCGGTATCGGTATCGGTGTCGGTGTCGGTGTCGGTGTCGGTGTCGGTGTCGGTGTCGGTGTCAGTATCAGTAACAGTATCAGAATTAACGTAGTTCCTTTTCTCATTCGCCTGCCCTTGCTTCATTTCTTGTTCCCCTAAACTTTCATTATCGGCCTTGTCATTGTGTTTCTTGTCACTTTCCATTGACATGCGCGGCTCTTTCATTCCTGGAGACTGATTGCCTCGCAGGATCATCTCATTCTTAGATGAATCGTTCTCAGTGTAGTTTGTAAAGGATTTAGTATCTATGCCAGCACCTCTATTGTTTGGCATCTCCTGACTCTCGATGGATGTCACAGTCCTTGAGTAATTCTCATTTCTGCAAATTATTGCGCTCCACATAAACCCATAAAATATTGCACAGACGTGCAATCATTTCAGGGCCACCACAAGCGCTCAAGCATGAACTAAGCAAGGCGCTATCAAAATCTGCTCTAGCATCATGTGAACCACCAGGAGTCAGGACATAACTATAACAGGTTGCAAGTGTTAAAGCAGCTAGGAACAACATCAATGATTTGTTAATATAGGAGATGACAAAATAAAAAGCTCAAAGGGCTTTTTATTTTGTATCCTGGTAGTGTCAAGAGTATGCAAAAGTTGGTCAACTGGGTCTTTGAGTCAGCATCTTGTAGGGCGCATCATTAGGAGCCTTTCTATTATCACAGGCATCCCTATAGAGAAGAAGCTCTTTGGGTGGGCCTCGAATGACAAGGGTGATCCAATAAGCCCAGAACCCTGTCCACTAAAGCACCAATCTATCGCTTACCCCTCACATGGCTGATGCTATAGGTTTTTAGTTTACCGCGTCCATTTATGGTAATGCCTTGGCACTTTTGAATACACCCATGTGGGGCACTCAAACAGTCCAATGTTCATAATAAAAAAGTCAAGATTGTCCTTTTGCCAATGACCATTTGGAGAAGTGGCTGCTGCTGGGAGCCAACATGTACCAGCACTGATGTAACTGGGGTGTGGTACCGCTGTTCTTCCTCACGCCTTCACCTTCCACGCACGGTTATCTCCCCATACCTGACAGATCCTGCGATGTTGCGTCGCTCAGACAACTCGGGTATCTTTGACTTAGTCTCATTATCCAATTTGAATCTGAAATGTTTTCCCTGTGCTGCGTCCATTTTCCCCATGGTTTCATTTATAATGTGAAACTCTATTGTTGGATCTGTGAAAATATATAAGCAATGTTTAGCAATAGACAGGGAACAGCTGTGGAGTAGTGGTTCAAATACGCAAGTTGTGGGTAGTGGTTTTGGTTTAGAATCCCGGCAGAGGCAATGGTGGCAGCAAAACGGGCTTCTGACCTGAATTAACACCTGAGCTACAACAAGATCTCCATGTCAACTGGGAAGCCAAGTCCATAAAACCCCGCCCTGGAAAATAATCAATTTTAAACTAAGTAGCAAGAATGGTATAATCGTGTCAAAGTAACAATTATAGTCAGGATGAATCGTTTGATGGAGCAGGGTACACTGTAAGGGCTCTGTTGCTGCTTAGGAAAGCCGAGGTGTTCCTTCCTAAAGATACATACAGCGTACAGGATGTACATCCATTGATATGAATATAGGAATGGACAATCGGTCACAGGCTGACCTCGTGGAAGGTCTCGTTGAGTTATGATGTCATCCAAATGGAACAATTTCATTGGACTTGCTGCAGATTTTATTAAAAGGTAGACAACTCTCTAAATTGAGTAGATTCTAGTACGGAGTTGTTCACTCTTTACCATGAAACGGACAATTTGTGATATAATTATGGCGCTGCCTGTAAAGTTTACTTTTATTTATGACATAAGTTTGCGCGACTTTGATAGTGGCAATCGCCTTTTGATATATTCATATCAATGCTTGCACCTGTCTCTGGATATAGGATTTCATCAAACCAACTTTCTATAGCAGAACAAAGATCCACCTTCACAATGTGTCATTTTGATATCACTCTTTTCCAGCTACTTTTGCCACAGACGTGCAATTATCTATATGCGAAATTGCGGATACATGCAAACCAGATATTGATAGGCAACTGTGTGATTGTATATACCTCGCTGTACTGCAGTGCTTGATTTTAGAGACTTGGCGGATTCCAAAGAATAACTAGGTATGGATGAGAATCCTCTGTATTTAGTCTGTGCAATGATAGCTGTTAAATTACAGAAATGAATGTATATCTATGTAGTATAAGTACATCATATGTGATTATAAAACCTGGCCACAGACTGTTTAAAACCATTGGCCATTTCTAGAGATTTCATAAAACCAATACCAATATAACTAGCAGAGTGTTCGGCAATCAGATTTCAAACCGAGACATGGTCTACGGATACGGTCGGACAACAGCGATCAGTACGATAATTCACAAATGGTTATAGTGATTATTCAAGGCCATTACGAAAATCTCAAGCACAACTTACCTCCTTGCAAGAAGATAATCCAAATTAGAAAAACAATCATAGTTAGGCCAACTTAATTAACCCATAGAACCAACAGTGAATCTGTGATGATAGTTGTTGGATCATTGTTAAACGTCCATCACAACAATAATTATGGTACTGCTGTGAACAGCAATCGAGGAATGTCCGAATCATCACACTTGCAGAGTGATTTCATTGTTGATTTTGTGTTGAAAAGGAACATATTTAATGGAAATGAGACAAAACGATTATGGCCAACAAATAATCTGACCATGTTAAAACTCCTCAAATCAACCCCAAACTCAACACTGTAATACTGTATACTTCGGATATAGATTCATGATCTTGGCGACCATCGGTGAGGAGGGCGTGGCAAGTTGCATTGCTCCTCACACTCCTTTGAGGGCCTTGCAACAGCTCATCAGTGCCCATCTCCCCAAGTGTTTTAACCTAAGGTTAATGCGAGGTATTGACACAATAAGAACTCACTATGGTCGGGGTTTAAATCCAAAATCATGCCCAAAAGTGTACCACTGAGCTACCCCTACCCTTTACCATCAGCAGCGACAAGATAAAGAATGATGACAGTCAAATCGGGGCTAAATCAGTCAGCTTAACACAGCTGAGGAGCTATCTGAAGAGGGTATAGCTGCAGGGAGACAGTATCATGGTTCAAAACTCACAGCTTCAACTCTCTGCATTAATAAAGTAATTTCATCCCATCATGACTGAACAACCGTCAGACGTGGTGCAGAAACTGACCTACTGGGCCTAGTTAACATAGCGTTTCTCAAGTTGAATCACGAGAGACTTTCTGCAGTCCAGTGTGCCCCATAGAGAAGATGGGTGTATCTCCGAACATCCCGACCTGAAATCGACGAGGGTGTTGCAAAAGACAAATTTTTTGCCCGAACTTGAAATCGAATCAAGAGCCATGATGCAAGGCCCAATACGCTTACCACTAAGCCATTGCCATCCTACTGTCTGCAGTAAGTGGAAGAAGCTTGGAGACACACATCTGTTTTTTTATTTTTCAAAACACCTGAGTATAATACTGATAAACATAAACCAAGAGGGCTGTTTGGTTATAGAAGTCGACATACAGACAGAGATTGTTGATAAAGACTTGGAGTATTTTTTGTGAACAGAAAACTACACAAACTTGCAGGCACCAAAGTGTAAATTGCACAATGACGTACGATTGTCATTGGAGTTTTGTATAGTTCGCACATGGCATGGCATGAAGGTCATTGGTCCAATCATGTGGAAACAACTCCGCATGATAGTATGCTACTGGCGGCCTGTATAAAGTTAAAATGGTGGCCAAATAAGTAATAAAAAAGTCATTGGAAAAAAACTTGGAAGTGGCCTTTGACTAGTCGCTAATTGACTCAAAATGACTGGCTTCCCACAATGTGAGTGAGACACAATAAGATCATCAAGTATATAGAACGGCGGTGTTGGCATAATATGGCACGCTATACCCGTGAGGCATGGCACTGATAAGCATACTGTACTTATGAGAATGAGTAGGCGCGAATTGCTTTTCTTTGGCTGGTTCGGGCGATGAGCAGAAATAGGAGGAATTACGTTTGGCTGTCCGCCGGCTCTGATTGGTCATCGGGGCTCTGGTAAATTACGAGTTCACTCCTGCAATAGTTGAAACCAGTCAGGTTTGCCGCTCTGATAGAGACCATGCTCCCTATATGAGTGGAGATTATTGTTAGTCCATGTACAGCGCACTCAATACGTTAGAACCTACATAAGCCATTTAATTCAAAGGATTTGTTGCTATTTTACTCACGTCCTTGGGCGTTCCTATTTAACATACCTACTAAACCTGAAGGTTATTACAGCGGTAGAAGCTAGAATTAGCGTGAGGAGTCCACACTCACAGCGGCAACACGTCATGACTGGGACACAAACCCAGGTTTTCATGATAGCAAGCCCAGCGCTGAGCTATCACCCATTCCTAAGTTAAATCTCATCACTTTCAAATTGCATGTTCTGATCGCTGAATCTGCTTGTGTCAGGATTGATGTACTGAAGTGTAGGTAGTTTGTACTACTGACCGGAGCTTAGCGGTTTGCTGCCGAAGTGCTGCCAACTCAACTCGGAGTCTGAGGTTTTCTTGCTCCAGAAACGCTGCCCGGATGGCGATCTCATCCTCCTTGGCGCGACGAGAATCACGCGATCGTTTTGCCGCTTCATTGTTTTTCCGCCGTCGCTCCCAGTAAGCCTCATCCTGTAAAGCGACAAGTCAATATATTACTGATTTGTGCCAAATGGGTTTCAACGAACCCCTCATAAACCAAGAAATACACACTATATACAAATATCAACTATTGACACACTCCAAGATGAAAAGCGGAAAGGTGGGATAGCTCAATGGCCAGAGCCTCTGACTCAAAATTGAAGATCACGGGTGCAGCTTTTCCAAAACACTCCTCAGTCTGTTCAGACTGTTAAAAAGGGATTGACAATGCTGCATATAGAATATTAAAAATGAGAACACCAATACATCAAGACCAAAAGTGAATGCATGCACAGAGAAAGATATATCTGTCCTTACTCTTGGTAGTCTGACCTTTTGATCCTCAGGCAGAGTTCGAGCTCTCTTCCTGAAGCTTCCCTTATTGGGAGTGCCAGGGGAACTGTATGGGCCTATATTTACAGAGAGCTGTGAGGGCGCCGGTGAGCAGGCTGTACTGCTCGAGTGTTCTGTCTGCTGGGTGGGTAATGTCGAGCTTCGTGGTCTCATTGCTACAATACATTGCCCAAATATCACTTCGAGAATTATTCTCCCAAATTAACTCTACACAACAGTGAGTTACATTGACCTAAAAATACATGTTCAGATCCATCTTCCCACGCTAAGGATGCACTGGAACTAGAGTCTTATGCCGCTTTGAAACAATCACTGTTTTGGCCGACCTTTTGGCTCTGGCTCTAGGCCGAGCCTAGTTTTGGCAGGAGTTGTCTTCCCAAATGAACAATGTTTCAAAGCGAGATGGCTCCAGTAACCGAAACGAATCATCGCCTTTTGCATAATCGAGTACACCATGGGATGTAAGCTTGGTTGGTCCGACCTGGTCATACTTGGCCGTGTAGCACAGGTGGGGACTTTTGCTATATGGTTATCGAGGCACTCCATGCTGTACCAGCTTTTAGTGCAACTTCATATAGATTATATATATATAAATACAAACTCAATCTTACCATTGACCTCATTGAGGTCCCCATTAGAGTAGACTGATGCCGAGGACCGTTGGTCTTCACTGTTCTCCTCCGATGAGATCTGGTGGGGTGCAGAGACCTCTTCTCTCCCTGCAGAGATCATTGAGGAGTGGCAGTCCTCGGCTAAAAACCAGGACAACGTAGATCGTTGATTTGAAACAGATGAAAAGGCAAGTGCCTCTGTTGTTTATGTATGAAGTGAACAGGCCAGCTTTCACGAACCAACCGGGTCAACGATTTTGGCTGCATACTTCCCTAGAGGTTTATTTAGTTCTATTTAACGGCATGAGGCTGGTTCTAGAACTCTAGAACCTGCAAATTGTGGAAGGAACTCACAGCCCCAATGAGTCCCCGCTCTCACCAGGGCTTGAACCCTCGATCTTTCAATCTGTAGCTACATTAAACCGCGCTCCCAAAAGAAAAGCAAAGGAATAAGCGCAGAACACAGGAAAGACTGTTCTACCTTGATATCAGTTGCCTGTTTGTGTTGGTTGAACAGTTTTTGTTTTCGATAACCTGATAGTTATCCACAGAGCTAGCTTCACACACCTAACTAATTATTTTGCTGACTTATTGCAAGCTTCACACTCTCTATTCTAACAATAGGAAGTATCAAGCTAGTTTAGAATCAGCCCGCCCAAAGTTTTGTTGATTGCACTGATGTCTGCTAGGTTATTTTGCACCCAATCTCTGTTTAATGATCATTACAAGAAAACAGAAAGGGGATAATGCTGGTATTTATCTTGCGGTTTCGTGCTTTTTATTCCCTATCACTAGTGGGGTGACATTAACAAGGTGACACTATGCAAGTGACAATAGTAGTCTTACAGAATATGACAGAAATGGGGCACTGCCGCTGATAACCGCCATGTTTATCATCCCATCATCACAATACTAGGACCAATGACATATGTCATTATTAGGGCACTGCTTTCGAGATCCCGAAGGGGCTCTTCTATGCAGATCGATTGATCAATGCATTCCAACGAGACATGTAAATCTGTGGCTGTTCCTTTGCGTCATGCAATGGAATATTGTTTACATGTCACACGACCACCAGGTGTATTGCAAAATATTGCAACCTGAATGAAGCCGGCTTTTATGCATAAAAACCAGGTCCAGTGTCAGTCAAATTAGGCTATGAGTATGAGGGTATGTAACCTGCAAGCAAGCTTCTATAACCAATAATAAGTACGGTGATGTCAATAAAATAGACATCACAATCTTATATTATTTTGAAATACCGAGCCTTCTCAGACAAACCCACAATGAATGGTGGAATCCTGGTGGTACTAACTGCTGATATACCAAACTGTCAATTCTGAGTGGTATCTCTTTATGTTTTGCTTGCTGGTTTTTGTTAGGTGACCTTGCTCGAAGGTGACTGGATAACGTTACCGTGCCCGCCCCTACGCCTGCGATACACATGGCCTTCACTAGCCAGCGATAATAATGAAAGACCAACAGGAAGACTGACTGGGTCAACAGTTTCTTGTAAGTAGACAACATGTCTCTCGGGAGACTTAGAATGAGACAGATGTTACAGTGGCAGCCAATTGTAAAACTGCAATAACAACTAACAAACACGGTGTGTGTACTACTAGGGCCAGGCAACAGCTGATGGACTCCTCAATAATCGTGGGTCATCACCCACGCTGCTGCTGTCGCTGCTGCCGGGGTTCACAAGTAATACTCACAGGAGGATGAACCACTGTCGTTGTGGGTGCGTCCGTTAGATGTCACCTCCATCTCAGCTGTTTCCTCCTTGATTGAGCCGGAGGAACCATTCTGGTGAATTAGTTCTGATTGAGATGTAAAGGGAGTACATGTAGTAGATGGCTGGTCTAAAAAAAAAGGTGGTGCCTGTCAGGAAACCATGGTAATTGTAGATGGGCCCATCGGGATTAATTTTGATTTTGGTGTGAAATATACACTGAAATACAGCTGCTCTTCAAATCGAATTCAGGTAATACCATCAGTTACGGGCTACTATATAGATTTTTCTACTGTTTGAAATACATGAGAATTCAACAGAATTCTGTCGTAGGCAAAATATTTTGGGAAATTTTGCATCCCACTTTATCGGGTGTCCTTACAACACAGTGATTCCCAATGGGCATATCAAACATGAGTACACAATGATGCAAACCACAACAAAAACAACCAGGGATGGCATAGGGGAAGGTACAAGTCAAAGAGGATAATTCCATGCTTACCATGGCTGGCTGATGTTTGATCTGATTTAGTAGGCGGTAACTGGGTACTAGGTTTAGGAGATTGTGTGGAATGATTGCCGTTAGCTACTCCGGTCCTTCGTGATGTTCCCTTTTTCGCATCCTCGGCCGCCTTCTGCGACATTACCTGAGAGCAGGATAAGATCATCTTCCTCACTGGGTGGCATCACTAAGCCAGCGGCTTGTTTCAGGTTGGGCCGTGGTTATCCCCAAAGAGTTGGTATCTTATGGGGAGAGCAGGCCCCCCTTTATCTAAATTTGTGATCCGCATCCGACGAGGGAAAAGCACAAAGCAACAACTGAACTTGGAATCGAACCCAGTATGCCATTGTGAATTACCAGACGGTGTTTATTGCAGACCGGTAGTTGTTTTATCATTCCTGAAGAGCTCTGGTGTTAACAAATAGCGAACAGAAAACTGTCCCCATAGATCCAAAGATAGATTCTATGCCCCAAACCACATGTAGGCCAAACCTAGTCCCTGCAACTGCCAACATACATAGGCCGATAGGGTACCATGGGTAACAAGGGCATAGATTCCGAATATCTGATCAAAATGAGTTGACAATTTATTGCTGTGGTGAATTGGCTGGGCTACCTTTAGCCTAGAGTTATGGCAACAAATCCTGTATATCTTAATGGTTTTTTTTTTGTGGCAGAGACTGTGGTAAACCCAGTTGTATATGAATGTATAATGGTGGAATATTACAATTTCTGGCAACATCAGAATAAATAACAGCGGAATAACAATTACGGCCAGCAAGCCATCGGGACAGCCAATCAAATTAGCTAACCACAAAATTATGTTGTTTGTTTGGGCCCTAATAGTAAGGTGCATTGTAAGCACTCAGGAAGAAAGATATTAGCCGCCCTTTTGATAAATTTTTTTTAGCTTCAAGCTATGTGTTGTTGTAACCAAAAATTACATGGGTACGTGCCTGTATTCATGATACAGGCATTGATTATATTACATGGTATATGACATTGTGCAAATTCATCATCCGCCCAATTGGCCCCCATTTTTGTTCAAAATTAGTGAATGCGAAATTGTGCGAGAACCTGAGGATGTGAAGTTTGTTATTTGGTTGTGATCCACTGTCGAATTTATCAAGTAAAACCTACCTGTTGTTTATAGAGAGAGAACATTTCTTCATGTGATTTCAGAGCTTCAGCGAGTATTCCAGGATCAGGTATATTAGGTACCATACCGCCAGGAGTCATACCCGGAAACTGTGGCATTCCAGGCAATGCGCCGGGCAGTGTTCCGGGCTTTAGGAGTGGGGCTCTAACTGCGCTCTGTTTAGCGGCGTGATTCGCAGCGGCGTTTTGCAGGATTTTCCTGGTCATTTCCTGTTGCTGCTGCATCATAGCCGCCATATGATTCGTCCAGATAGGATTGAACCCTGGAGGCATGAAGCCGCTGGGGAACATACCGGGTACTCCCATACCAAGCATTCCCATGCTGGCAGCCATGGAGACGGGAGGTAAGAAACTGTTTATACCCGGCATGGAGACGCGGGGTTCTCCGATAAGATGGCTGGGAGCCGGTGACTTGTCCCCGGTCATTCCTATAGCGCTATCCGCACTCATCTTCCGTAATAATTCCTCATTCAGCTCCCGCACCTCCTTCACTTTAGTCGAGAAGTCTATTGGCTGATCCTGAGATGGAGCTTCCAGCTTTACCATGGAGCCGGTTCTGTCGTACACCGGCGGGGTGGATCTTTCATGAGGTGTAGTTCTGTCATGGATAGGTGTGGTTCGTTCATTTATGGTAACGTTCATCATGGCAGTCTCCATGTTGAATCTAAATAAAAAAACCATTTGTTGACACCCGCCGGGCTAGACCGCCATACTGATCCATCAACTGGTATCAAATCATCACAGTTCTCCTCATAGACTAAATAAAAAGCCATAAAAAGTCAACCTCAATTTGATTAGGTGACACAATAGTGTTATGATACCGATCTGTGGTGTAGGAATATGCATATTTTCCATGCATGAGTGCAACAAAAAATGGGCTGTCAGTAATACCTGGCTTTGTTTAAAACCAACGCTAATTTGGTCAGATAGGTCAGTTTAGTTACATCACTGGCCAAAGACACTGTGGTCTCTGCATTCTGTGGTATTCCTTGTATCAGTATAATTTGGAAGATGCTAGGAAGTCTAGATAGTGTCTGACCCCAACAGATGGCCAGGCTATAGCTAATAGTGGTTGGGTATTACAAGCCTCTAGCGAGCTGCTACTGCGGTCATAATAAATGACCCATGGCTAACATTATTTAGCTAAGAGGCCAGACTACTGGCACCTGAAACCCTCAACCGAATAAAACAATGGTGTTTTATTGAGCGCTCACCACAACTTAACCAGCATACACTGTATAAGCTCACACACTGCTTAGACCATTATTTTTTGCGGTTTCTTTGTTCGCATCTTGTGGTAAACAAGTGACTAGTTGCTTGAATCTGCCTCAGTTTCCCGTTAGTTATTACAGGAAACTACTAGGTAGCTTTCCTCGGCTACAGAGTCACAGTGTGATGGACTGCCGCTCTGTTATCTGCATAGAAACTAAACAAACACTACCTTTACATCATGTACAACGAATGATCCACATAATTATGAATAACTTGACCAACATGCTGTACATGTCGATTGTATAACATCATATTTTTCTTTGCATGATTGCGTGAGGTTTGTTATTGTTCTGAATTTTCATTTGTGACTAATCTTCAACTATTCATGGTTAGGTCTGTGTCGGTTTCAGGTCAGAACTCATGTTTACTATGATCTCCGATAACACAACAGACTAATTTCTAAACGAGCAGTCTTCCTCAGTTCAACTCGCATGGAATACGATCTCAATACGACTTTGTCAACATTTGACAGAAAGCCATGCCCTATAATTAACCAGTTCATTTGAGGACAGTTTCACTATCAATGAGAGTTTACCCAGGATTGTGACCGGTCATTGACCAGAAGATCACCAATCGAAAGCTTGAATATGTTCCCTGAGTGGTAATACCATTTAGGGCTTTTCTATTGAGAGCTTTCATTCAGTACTCTATATGTGATATAAGCCATAATTATGGCTTATATGCAAGACCAGTGACCAGTTTCCAGTGACTTTCATGTCACTGGTGAGACCAATAGCACCAGTACAACCAACAGTACAAAACCCAAAGACTGAATTGCAAAAAACCCGAGGACAAGACAGGACCCAAGCTTGTTCCCTATATATTGACTAACCGAGTGCATATCGGCAGTGTGAGTTACTAAAGGTCTGCTACGCTGGTACCATCACGATAACAACTAGCCAAAAATGATGTTACATAAACAGCAACTAGGGTCGGGATATGAATCATCAGACGATAACATTCCCAAACAACATTGCTTTTTATGCAGCCTGTTGGGAGTATTATCAACACTACGATAACGGCATGCCTAAAGTGACAGGGCCGCTGGGTAACACAGGGAATATGTGACGCATGTACGTTGCTTATTTGATATCCAATAGAGTCATCACCCATTGTGTATCCCTGGGGTGAGCAAGACAAACAGGCGATAGCTTTCAGTGCAGAAGAGGAGCTTGCAGTAATTAGATGAGCGGTAATCCATGGCTACAATGCGCTCACGGAATTGGTATAGAATTACAGCACCAAGCCTCACAATAGAATCAAGAGACTGGTGGTTAGCTAAGACTTTTTTGTGGTGAACTTGTGGTTCTATTCATTCAGTCAAACAAGGCACACATGTGATCTAAGCTGTGTTTTTTATCAGATGCCCTCAATTGGCTCCGCTTTGTTTGGATAAGTGGGCAGTGGTTAGATGTAAATTCATGGGTATTTTATGGAGAGAATCACTTCACCGACCACTGGCATTATGTAAACTGGTTTCCATGGCAAACCACAAACCAGAGACATCTGTCTATGTCATTCCCTGTAAGAGTTGTGTCATATTGAAGGTGAGCCTCAGACAAATCTCTCAAAAATTTTGAAATTGATGAATATACCTAAAGATGGTATGAGGCAACACGTGTTTATCTGGAAAAAAAGTGGGAACGTGAGTTATGCAAGGGTTCTCTGTTGCCAAGAATCCTTAGTTAATCGTATTAAAAATCCCCTCCTATTAACTCAAACCTCTCCTGCTCCTTCCTAGGCGCGAATAGTCATTTACATACGCATTTACTTTCTTTAAAAAAGGTAAAGGAAATGATTATGTACCTTCAGCTTTAAAACACAACTCTGTCCCAAATGCTCCGTTCCTTAGATTAAACCTTTCGTTTGTTCCTCTTATCGAATATTCGGGTAGAGAGGAAGGTGTTCTGTCCAGTTATCACTTACGATGAAATACTATATACTAAGCTCTGTAAGCTCACAAAAAAGTTTGTGATAGAAGAGGCTATTATAAAAGAGCCGAGCCGTCCATAATATTGCAGAATTTTAGCGGTGGGGGGGGGGGGTT
>Ga0224511_10002520_pt1 | contig 12419 bp, 7 predicted proteins | sample SF_May12_sed_USG_2_FD_169988 | JGI IMG/M metagenome (GOLD analysis project Ga0224511, IMG submission 169988) | Sediment microbial communities from San Francisco Bay, California, United States - SF_May12_sed_USGS_8_1 | ecosystem: Environmental > Aquatic > Marine > Sediment | place: USA... | reverse complement strand
AAACGACAAATTGACTTTTACTGTGAGGAGTTAAACTATCTCAAAATAGCGTATTCCTTAAGTATTTAAAGAAAAAGGTTGAGAATGTCCTTAAAATATGAATGTTCCCTAATACAAAACAAAAGAATTATCTTAAGATCTACACGTTCCCTAAAACTATTCAGTAACTAACACTTCAGACTTATTTAAGTAGGCAAATACTATTGTTATAACTATTTTCATCATCATCATCATCATCATCATCATCACCATCATCACCACCATCATCATCATCATCATCATCATCATCATCATCATCATCATCATCATCATCATCATCATCATCATCATCACCACCACCACCACCACCACCACCACCACCACCACCACCACCATAGATTACTTATAGCCTGCAACTATTCATAAAATAAAAAATGGTATGTATACTGAATCCAAAAACGTATGAACTTGTGTGCACTAGTTTATGAGAGATAGTAGTGTATGTAGAAAATGGTATCAAACTACCATCATAGGAGGTTTTTTATTAAAAGCTTCCGCGTGCGATATTTCATCTAATTATCACTATCTTTCAAAAACGTATATAATTTTTATAACAGAAATTATGTTGTGTTATTTTTTCATTTTTACAATTTAGTTATCCTAGAAATATAAAAAAAGGAATAAGAATTTGGGTTGGAGCCGGGGATTGAATCCAGAGCCACGAAAAACCGAGAGGAGCGTCTAACCCACTACGCGATTTTTCCCAAAGAAAGTGAGTGGCAATTAAAGCTATCTAGATACAGATGAAACTTATGAAATAGCAATTCAACTCTGTTCACTAAGAACTCTATTCAGTCGGAAATTGTCTAGAGAAATCTGCTACGTTTTCCTCAGGGTAACAAATGTGCGGCATTTCTTAATGATTAGTATATGCCACAGTCAAAATGTCAATGTTCTGTGTGTAAAAGGAATATTTCGTTTAGTAAAAAAAAACACGTTCGACAGCTTTAAATCACACGAATATAAGACTTAGTCATTATTACGGCATAGGGTCATTATTATTATTATTATTGTTATCATCATCATCATCATCATCATCATCATCATCATTATTATTATTATTATTATTATTATTATTACCCTAAAGGAAACAATGACATTTCGTAGGGTTCTACTGTGCGTGCATGTTACCGTGTGTTTTTATGTAACAGACGCCAGTGACGCCAACGTAAGACACGAGTGGTGAATTCGCAGTCATTAGCCCAATTTCAACAATGTCTCAGACGATTCTTAACGTATTATTACTGCATTTTATTTTTTGTGCTTTTATTGTTGCAAAAGTTGTAAAAGTTAAATTTAGAGCCAGATTCAACGTTGAGAATACTTTGCACCAGATACACATGTACATATGCCTTTTAGCGGGATGTTCATTAGCAATGCGTGAATTTATCGTTTTGTCAAATGCAATTTATTGGACAAATTATGATAAACCCTGATATGAAAAACGATTTTGCTTCAGAAAATTACGTCACTAAAAAGACATTGGCATTAATAAGGTGCACACTTTCTTTTTGCGACAGTATAGAATAAAAAAACGTGACCCGCAATATATAAAGCGTTGATAACAATTGTGCTATTCTTTTAAAATGTCTATATATAGACCCAATTACAGACATATAACAAAATCATACATACATTGTAAAGCATATTCGAATAAGAAATGCTTAGAGTAAACAATGTTAGCTCTGAATCAAGCGCTGCTGTTTGATGTTGCTCAAAAGCTTCAATAATGGTGCATGCATATTGTTCACCAAGTCCATCGTGAATCCACAAGCTAACGAGAAAAGCCTTAACAAGAGCATTCCTATTCATGAATTCAAAAATAACCTTGACTTAAGACGTTCTTAAAGTACACGTGACCTACCTCCAGAAATAGTTCCTGGCCACAATCCGCGTGACTCCTTGACCTTTGACCCGTGTCAGGCGTCTGGGTTGTCAGACTTCTTCCATTGCAAGCGTCTCGGCGCACTGACTCGGAAAGACGTTTCACGGGTCACAGCTTCAAACTCCGTCGCTTCTTTTTACTTGACAAGCATAGGCTTGACATAAAATGTTAGTAATAACAAACTTCCAAATCACTCTTCCAGTCACCAGCTTAATTTCAGTTAAAGTATCTGTATATGAAAATCAAATCACTCCTGATACAATGCCAAAACCATATTCAAAAGACAATATCACTTCTGCTTGGCATTGCGTCGTATTTCAAAGACAGTCTTTTCCCACAGAAATATGTTAATGTAACCACATGTTTACATAATAATTTTTATATATGAGCCGCTGCACATGCCCCTAGCGCCATCGGAAACACGAATAGATCTTATAAAACAACAGTTGTCATACCCAGTGTCCTTGTATCACAGAACCATGATACCTGATACATGGTATATTCGTATTTCCTGGACACGATGGACACTAATAGTTCTTACATAACGCAGATCCGCACCTACAGTGTACATGTATGTAGAAATGTTCGCTTCATCTAGCGGGTCTCAATGAACGGCGTTTCACCTCGCGCGACCTTGATCCATTGGTTGAAAAACAACTTTTTAAACGACAAGAGCATGGCTTAATTGCACTGAGATTGTTTAAAAATATTGGTGTATGCTGTATTTCTGGTATATAATATATTATATTTTTTTCATCGTCTTGTTTCAGTTGTCTAGAAAGCTTTATTTTATGTTTAAGCCGTTTTGAAAGAAACACCTGAAACTGGAAACGGTTAACGCGATGTTCAGACATAACTGTTTTTAAATGACGTTCTTGGAAAATATTTGTCTGTGTGGCTTCTTTTCTAGAAGGTTGCCTTATACGGCAGTGTACGGTGTTCTCCAGAGATCCAGCGCACCGTCGGGGCTTTTCACACACGTTCGACTCCATGCCGAGTCCATACCGTTCACTATTTCAGAAATGAGTAACGTCAAAGATAATACAACTGTTTTTAAAATACTGTTCACCGCTTCCATTCAACTTTCAAATGCGTTATACTTATTTTTAAAACTGTGACTGCAGGCGATCGTTAAAATATCCATTGTATCAATATTTTTGTACGTTTGTTGCATATACTTCACATAAACTTCACAAGCTGAAAATAGTTCCTAGCTCACATTGACCTAACACCAGCTGATATTTTTTCCTTTCCTGAAGAACTATTTTCCCACCACAAATTCCTGCGCCGTGTCTCAGTGACTTGACCTTGAGACGGATGACCCTTGACCTCCCCGTGTCAGCGAAACGCTCGACTGGCCTAGACGCCGGAGTTTTAAACATGGCGGACACATAAAGCCAGTCTGGAAAAAAATGTTACTTTATTACTAAAGTATTAATACGATATTTTCGTTTACTTTCTTACAATTTCAGCTGGATTGTTATTTAGATATAATAATTTAACAGATTTACATAAGTTCGATGCATGAGTTATAATTAACATTTAATAAAATTATAAGCCCGACTTAGCAAACAAACTTACCCTGTGCTTGAAGAATTCCAAATAGCCGACAAATATCAATTGTACTCTCGCTCTTTGAAAGTTTGTCTACATTTGATCACTCGGGTTCAACAGTTCATGTATCGGGATCTCAATTTAAGAATCCAATTAACGTCCATTGCCCACTCTCGTCATTTTGAATAACCGGCCGTTGTGGTCAAGCCTAGTTCAAGCGGTCTGGGATGTCCAATTAACCAAATGCGTCCCCGCATGATTCAATGGCCGGAATAACACCAACACACGGTTCCGGCCAGTGTTCTCAGATATCAGGTCTAAAACCAGTCCAGTCAAATCTGCATCCGTTGCATTTTTTGTCGCGCCCTTTTTTCAAACTTTCGGACCCAAGGCCGAATCCTTATTGATCAAACCTCCCGCCGAATCAAAACACATCTCAAACCATACCGCAGATTCCTCGGCCATTAAAATCGCCGTTGAAGGCTGACATACACACGTTTTGAATCGCCCCGTCGCTGGTCAGACTAGCTGGACCATGGCTAGCGAGGTGGTCCACTAGGCGGCAAACATCGCCTTGAATCGTCCCTGTGCCAAGAACTTGCGCTCTTGCCCAATATTTGTTCCATTCAAGTCACCACCAAAGACCTATGATATATTGTTTTTCCTTAATATAATTATACACGTATATCCAATTTAAGAAAAGATTGCTTATGGAAATATAATTTTAACAGTGAAACAATATAAGCACAAGTATAAATGCAATATACCTTGAGGTAAGATAACTTCATCATTGCTTTAATGTATATATTGCGTTACCATGACGTTTACCTGGTTCACGTGAAGATATTTATCTGTAAGTGCGGCTTGCCCACCGTGGCGCTCAATCAACATGTATCTGAAGTGACCACATACCACAGCGCTTGACCAGCAGTTGACCTTAGCGTCCGTCTGACTTGACCAGTGCGAGAGAGCGGCCAGCCAACTGCCGATCGTTACAGTGCGTGAGATATGCAGGCCCACATATATGAACTACCCTACTGCGATCAAACGTTAACAATATTACGATAATAGCAAAAAATACGAAATATGAAATACTTGCAGATTTATTTTAAGGACATAGGCATACCAACTCCACGGGTGAATGTCTAACAACACTTTAATGCTTAAAGGTTCGTTTATAAATATACTTTTGCAGGTTTACATATATGAACTACACCACTACGATCAAGGCATTACTAATTTATAAATATTACCATCATTACGAAAATCGCGAACAAAACGGGGGGAAACGATATAATAAGAGTATATATATGAACTACCTACATATGAACTACATCACTGCGATCAAGCGGTAACAATATTACGACACTCGCGAAAAATACGAAATATAAAATAATTGCAGATACATTTTAAGAACATAGGCATACCAGCTCGACGGGTGAGTTTGTAATAACAATATAATGCTTCAAAGGTTCGTTTAAAAATACTTTCACAGGCCTACGTTCATAAACAACCCCACTGTGACCACTGTGACCAAGCATTACCAATTACAAATGAATTTTTAACATCACCAACATTACGACAATCGCAAATAAAACAAAACATTTTTAATAATTATTACAGATTTGTTTTAAGGACACGCGTGTACCCTTTTCCAGTGTGAATATTTGTAAAACTAGTAACAGTAAAGTGCGTTTATAAAAGTTCGTTTCGAAATATATTGAAGTTGTTTTTCACATTTAAGGACAAATGGCAGTTATTTATCTTATAGCTAGATAGATAGATCTATAGATAGATAGAATCTTTCAGAATGTTCAGTCCGTTGAGGGGTAATGATGACAATACTCTTGTACAAAATTAAGCTTTTTAAAAAGTCATTTTGATGAATGTTCAGTACATGTAAAAATGATATAAAGGTTCTTGTAGAATAGTAGATAGGGATATTGAATACACATTAACAGCATGACTGCCTGCCTGCCTACAACTACATGTAGAAACAAAATAGGAATCGCATTTCAGCTAATAAAACACACAAGATCAAGTATTAAGAAAAAAAACTTAGACAAGGACAACATTTTTGAACCAGTGTCTTTCAATGTGACCATATTGTTTGTATCAAAAACATCATATTGTATACATAACACATTACAAATCACACAATGTTCCAAGGAATGTTAGTACACATTTGTGCCAAGGTGAAACAGACCTAGATTTTCATCAAATCCCTGTAGTTCAGTAAATCGTATGTTTTTTCTCGTACAATTTTATAACCAAACAGTTTTTAATGAAACACCGATTTTGGATCACTGTTTACGTGTCCTTATCTTGTTTACAAAGATTCTAGATTCCGACAATATAATACGCCTCCCTATCTTTTAGGTTAAGACTATTGTCGAACAACAGCTATCAGTACTGTATTATATTTAAAAAATAACATTTATACATAATTATAAAGCACTGCTTGGTTAATCTATTGTGTCCGGCCTATATCCTTATTCTGTCTTCGTTCTATCGTCGTCAATCGTCCTCCGGCCGTCGTGTGTTGTCAGTTGTACGTATGCTGTTTTTGTCAGAATGCGAACAATGTAAATATATTGGCCAAGTTTGTAACTAGGTTAATTAAGTCAGACACTATGTCACAAGGTCAAATATTAGGAAAACCCTTGTAAATAAGCTAGGGTCTACTTTTTACTCAATGCCTTTTAAACACGGCTAGATTGTTGATCCTGCTAATATCTGGAATTTGAATCTAGGCTAGTTGAGGACTAAATATTTTCTATCAAATGCCTTTGAAACTTGGTCAGACTGTTGACTATGTCAAAATCGAGGATACTCAGGTCAATTTAATTTAAAAAAAATATATCTAGGGACCACATTTTGTTCAAATGTCTTTGAAACTTGGCGAACATGTTAAACGTGATAATATAATTATGCCAATTTGGAGTCGGGGTCAGTTGAAGTTAAAACTATGTCACCAGGTGATATTTCATTACAACTCTGTTAACGCGCTAGACTACGACTGCATTTTTGAACCATTGTCTTTCTAACTTTGACAGAATCTTTATCGTGTCGATGTCTAGGCCACATTTAACCCATTCTATGTCAAGTTTGGTTAAATTATGAAGTATTGTGAATATTGATACTGGTTTTTGTCATTTTAATCAGAAACTAGATCTAGATCTAATCGTAATGCCCAATGCATTATCCGCTTCATCAGGTAGCAAACGAAACTGAACTCGTGTGAGCGATTAGGTGCCAACTTGGCCCCCTTGTTTTTTATATCATAATTATAGCTCAGTCGTTATGGTATGAGCCTCTGAATGAGGAGGGTTTGTGTTCAACTCCTGCGACAACTTAAAAAAACATTTTAATCAGGAGTTTCCACGGCCGCCGTAACCAACACGTTGGCTTTCTGTTTCAAATAAATTACTCTCTATCCTTCAATTTCATATTGTTTTCTTTTTACATAGCAAGTATAGCAAACGCTATATTTCATGTTTCATGTTTAATATCAGCAAGCCACGCATTTCTGGTTTACAACGCAGTAACATCATTTTACAACAACATGTAAGTCAAATCAATAGCAGTACAAAAGTTTTCTTTCCCAGCAGACGACAGTCGTCACACCTTCAGGGCGGTGTGAGACACACCCGTCATGTCCAGTATCCGGGTCAGCCGGACAGCGGTCAAGCCTGGGTCACACTGACCTCCGGACGAAGGTCAACTCTACATGTATCAGCCTTCTATATAGGACACTATAGTGGCTGTCTAGGGCTCTGTCACTGATCCAAGTGATCGGCGACTGAAATGTGAAAAGATTTTCGATTTATTTGTGAACATATAGATCTATGTCAAATACCTGTATCACAGAACAATAAATACGTGATCAAGAATGGGAATATCACAAGAAATTTAACTGGATAAAATATGCAAGCATTAAAAGAAGCCAAAATTGAAGTTAAAAAAATTGTAAAGTACACTAAAAATAACATATATACTAGTAAAATACGGCAGCGAGGCATGTACTTTTTAGATAGCGGGGTACTTTGTAAAAGCAATGAAATGTCCTAATATTTGGTTTGTACGATGACGATTTTAAACTTTTAATAAATATGTTACAGTTTTCCGTGTCAATTTTATTATAAGAAACAATAATGCTTAAGGGTTCTAAAGACGTTCTCCATATTTAATATCATAAATTATTGTTAAACAGTTCAACGAGCTGAATTAAGTAAAATGTATAAATAACGGCAATTTATTCTCGTCTTCAGTTCCTAGCAGTGGTCAACTGTCGATGCAGACCAACGAAGATCCATAACTCTCACAGTGAACCTCAACATGAAGTGGCTGGCTTACTTCCCCTTTTTAGAATTGACTGTTATTTGAGAAAAGCCATTTACATGTACGTGTACTAGCTACTTTGTAATAAAGTAGAGAATAGATGCTACAATACAAACTTGACCAATAATTCTTTACTTCGTGATCAAATATAATTGTTAAATATAATTTTAATATTCCAACTGCGTGTTAAAGCAAGTTGAGCATTGGTCGATATATAAAAATTCTAAATTCCGGCATTTGATTACAGACAATTTCGAAAATCAAACACTAAAATATAATGCGTTCTTGCGCGGCACTGTCTTCTTTTTCTTTCTTTTGTCTTTTTTATTTTCTTTCTTTTTTTTGCAAATGATACATTTCTTCACACTGTAATATCTTACAGTTAATAATGATCAGATGCCTAAAGCTCATAAAGGGCCATAAGGCAAAAAATGGTCGAATATTTTATTATTTACGATTCATCGCCCTTGTTATTTCTCTGTTGAGGGGTGGTCACATCTACGATTATGCACGTAGTTACACGTTGTCCGTTTTGAACGTACTAACACGTAGTTACATATACCTAAACGTAGACTTACTACGGTAAACTAGTGTTGAAATACGTAGAAAACCTAGTTATTTATGTGTTACTATACGGTTCACTACGTATAAGTACGGTTAACTACGTGTAAATACGATTAAAATAGTACGGTTAAACTTAGTTACCAGTACGGTTAACAACGTCTTATTGCGGGTCAATACGTAAGATCTACGGTAACAGTACGTGTGAGTACGGTAAACTAGGGGTAACTACTTGTAGCTACGGTTTCATATCATGATCGCACCTGCGCGGTTCAGAATGGCTAAGCCCATGGGAAGACCCGTTCATTGCGTGCACTTTGGGGGAGGGGGCGGGGGACATTTCTGCTAACAATTTTCTGTATGAACCAGTCTAGTATAAGTATGGCACCCGAAGGAAAAACAATTGTGTCTGAGAGTGAGACAGATATGGAATGGACCTGTTCATAAGCAGTGGACCTAGCGCTACTAAGGGAAGTCTCGGCGGCACAGGAACTTCCTGCAAAGGATAAGAATCCTCCCCTAAATGACCGTAGTTCGAATGAATAATTCGACCGTTGAAGGATTAATATTTTTTGGACTTGTTCATAAACTGGCTACGGACAACTACGTCTGAATAGACGTACTGTTACCGTAGTTCGAACGTAGTTCGTCGTACTTTGCCGTACTTAAACGTACCATCTCCGTAGTTAGCCGTGGTATACTAGAATATGTTTTAATTTCAATAACGCTTAATTAAGTCACTTCCTGCGAACTTTCGTAAAACATTGTTTCGAATAAATAAGACACTTACTACATCTTGTTTTAACATAGCACAAGTGGTCGGTTTGTATTGTGAACAATAAATACTCATTTGAACCTACCTTAACGGTAACTTAATTAGTAAATATACCACAACTAACTACGGAGAAAGTACGTGTAAGTACGGCAAGGTACGGTGATCTACGGCAAACTACGTTCAATCTACGGTAACAGTACGTCTGTTCAGACGTGGCTATCCGTAGCCATTTTTGAACAAATTAAAAAAATCGATCCGCGGTCCAAGGATTCGTTCGAGCCACGGTCATTACTACGTGTATCTACGGTTTACCTCGACTCGTACGTTGAAGTACGGGCTGCTACGATCTACTACGGTCAACCCACACTACGGCTTACTACGACTAACATTTAAACATTTTAATTTGTTCTGGTGAAAAGCGCGGTTAATGTCGCAGTTTATTGACGCCCGTTTGATTTAACCATATAAATTGTCCAAATAAGGCCAATATATATAAGGAACCTGCACAAGTGAGTACAAACAAATCAAAATGGCACTGGAATAAAGACGAACGCTTGAAATGCTTGAAAGTCTCTATCCAACAACACGTTTGAACATTTTATTCTGTGTTTTTTTCGACGACGATGACACATGTAGCGTGTAAAGCCAGTCCATACTTGTTTTATACTTGTTTCTATGATTGCCCAATGCATAACTTATGAGCACAATTATTTTCAGGCGTTTGTTATAAAAACAAATAAAATATTTACCGATTTTCATGAAGCAAGACCGACCCATCCATGCATTGAATAACTATGAAATAATCATGTAGCATGACAGCGGAGTGCTATAACCTTTTTAACACTACTGTAAACCGAGCAATGTCACCATACGAGGTATTTTCATATACACTTTTGTCTCATATACAGTTTTAAAATATTTTGTTCATTGGCAGTGTCTCATTTTAAAACCCCCCCAACTTGTTCTTGATTCTTATCACTAGATTCAAAGCAAACCATTTTCATTTCACTCTACTTTTTCCTTTAATATACAATGTATGATACGATGATATAGATTTCTTTCGTTTGGAACCTTTCTGTTCTAACTACGAACGAAAAATCTATTATACACATCAATCATTAGGTTCATATTTCAAATGATTGAAAGAGTGCTACATTGTTTAAGTTGTTTGATCGGGATGACTTTTTGCGCAATTCTGATTATGCGGTTAACCAATGTCAACGCCAATGTCAATCGGAACTACTCGGCCAATTCCGCCTAATCGGCGATCGTGAGATGGTGTGGTGTAGCCCTCTGTCCGATGTGTTCAGATTGCGCCAATGTAAGCATACACTACATACCGAGATTAATGCGCAACCCTGACATTCAAGACCTCTGTGGTAATAACAAATTGAATGTGTATTCGTACTAAAACCAAATATATGTTTTTATTCAAAATAAACAACAATATGTTGTTTCGCATTTTTCGTTTTCTTACATATTTTAAACATTTTTTGGATTGCAAGATATACATGTACAGTCCATTGGTTCTACATTAAAACGTGCAACGTGCACACTCTTCTTATCAGCTTCGCATAGCCTAAATGCTAAAGCATACATTATATATTTATACAATATTGCAAATATACATTATAGTATATTACCACCTATCGTTTGTAATGCCTGATAATGTGATAGTGTTATTTATATAGTAGGCAATTGCTGGGAACATTAGTCAAAGTATGACCTTTATCAATATGCATAGTCCCTTTTAAGCTTTAGCTACACTGTGTTTTATGTTACTAAGTATTTATTGGTGATTCCATATTAATCGTATAAATTGTTACAGATACTGTTCCAATTGGACACTTCCTAGCTCTACCCCTTAAACCCCACATGTGTATTTTTTTCTATAATATTTTGTCTGTTGTTGTTGTTGTTGTGTACAACCATGACTTAATAAAGGTTATTGTTGTTGTTGTTGTTGTTGTTGTTGCTGCCGTATGTGCATATTTTATGTCAATAAACCGTCCGTCGTTCTTTCATGCGTCTTTCCGTCCGCCCATCCGTCTGTCCGCCCATCCTTCCTTCCGTTCGCCCGCTCAGCCGTTCGCCCATCTGCGTTCAATCTGCGAAAAATCTACTCGCATAGATTCCACCGGTTTACATCCCACTTGACTGTCGCCGCGTCATCCTATACGCTCCGTGGCCCATCTCAAACATAACATACACATACCACGGCTCTACTCTCTCTCTCTCTAGTCGCCTCACGCAGCACGCTCTTCCCCTTGGATAAACCTATCGCGCAATCATGGTACGTCTACAGATTATCTTATTATTTTGTCATTTTGCAATTTGCATACTTGTGTTGTTACAACTGTTGTTTTTTATTTATGCAATTTCCTATCAATGTATCGTATTACATTCTACTCTTAACTTTTACAATTGTGGAGCATAGCGTATTATATTCTCGATCTATCAATAGACTTTGTCAACGCTTTGCCATTTGTGTACAACAATAATATAATTACCGCATTCATTGGGATAATTGTATGAATGATGAATAATGCTGGTAATGCAACCATTGATTTCGCTGTATTTGTTTAAGCGTTTAACAACATTATGTAGTTTGCTAGGGGCAAAACGTGCTGATTATGAAACTCTAGATCTGTAAATTCCACCGTAGTATTATTTACTACAACTGTAGGTGTTTACATAACATTAGTTAAATCATTGTTTTTGCATTCCGCATGGCCTTTTAAAGGCTTACATGAAAATGGTTTTAAAGATGTGTGTGCAATTAACGTCAAGTATTTTGATTTACGATGTTCGTACAAAATCCACACGCAGATCTTTTGTTGAAATCGTTGAAAGAAATGTACTTATCCGTTCAACCAAGTACTGATAAGAAGAATATAAACAGGAAATATCAACTTTCATTAAAATAGAAACTTAAGTTATCTATAAGAAAAGTGGATGCTATATATGAAGCAAAGTGGTCGTATCTTTAACATGATTGAACGCCCACTCGTGGTTCAGAATTCATCATCTTCTCTTTACGGTTTCAATATGAGAGGTTAAATGTCAACTCGTCTCACAATCGTAACAACTCGGCCATTTCCGTAACTTTCGAAATCTATTTCCGAAGAAATCGCCGAAGGGTCCCGATTGCTTGTCTCATTAACACTCCATTCGTAACGATCAAACTTCGTTTTCACTTAGATTTCATGCCATTCAAACTTAGATTTCGAAATGGGGAAACATTATCTCGTCCAAATAATTTAT